>Ga0302319_10001468_pt1 | contig 52635 bp, 48 predicted proteins | sample Bog_T0_2_FD_203319 | JGI IMG/M metagenome (GOLD analysis project Ga0302319, IMG submission 203319) | Peat permafrost microbial communities from Stordalen Mire near Abisko, Sweden - Bog_T0_2 | ecosystem: Environmental > Terrestrial > Soil > Wetlands > Peat | place: Sweden: Abisko, Stordalen Mire... | reverse complement strand
CATCATCCGCTCCATCTCGGCGGCTGAGTACTGCTGGGTTTCGTCCACTACCCAGCATCACCCGCCCCGACCAAAGCGGACAGATCACGTGTGAATTGGACCGGACAACTCACATACTAGCGACAGTTCCCCTCGTGGCCCTTTCCCAGCGCGCGAATGTGATGTACATTCTAAGCAGTACCGGGGCGCCGATAAGAGCGCCTCGCCAGCGGGAGAGTTCTCTATGCCTGTGTTACATGCCGAAAAGGCGGAAGTTTCTTGGGACAACGAAAAATCGAAGTGGCAGGTGCGCATCCATGTCGGCGACGAAGTGATTCGCCGCCACTGGAAAGGCTCGAAGGATGCCGACCCGGAGACCCTTCGGACCGATGCCGTGAGGACCGCCAAAGACGAAGGGTACGATCTAGCCGGCGACAAGGTTGCGGTCGAAGTCTGAGCGGGTGGCGGCCGGAAGGGCCTGCCCCATCCGTCTGCAAAGTGGGACAGGCGCTTTCGCCTGTCAACCCGGGTGATTTCGCGGCAACGCCAAATCTCGCCGCTAGAACTTCGCCTTGATTTCCGCGTACGCCCAATCCAGCCAAGGCAGCAGGGCTTGGATATCCGAGGTCTCTACCGTTGCGCCGCCCCACACGCGCAGCCCCGCCGGCGCGTCGCGGTATGCGCCGATGTCATAAGCCGCCTTCTCTTTGTCGAGCATAGACACGATCGCCTTGGCGCTCTTGGCCTGCTCCTCGGCAGGCAGCGCAAGATAGGCGGGGTCGACGATCTTCAGACAGATCGACGTGTTGGAGCGGATGGTTTTGTCCTCGGCCAGAAATGCGGCCCAGGAAGACTTCGCAACCCAATCCTCGATCGCTTCGAGGTTTGCCCTTGACCGCGCCAGGAGCGCCGGCAGTCCGCCAATCGAATCGGCCCACTTCAGCCCGTCCAGCGCGTCTTCCACACACAGCATCGAGGGAGTGTTAATCGTCTCGCCTTCGAAAATTCCCGCCATCAGTTTACCGCCCTTGGCCATCTGGAAGATCTTAGGCAGCGGCCGATCGGGAGAGTACCCTTCGAGGCGCTTCACCGCGCGCGGACTCAGTGCTAACATTCCGTGCGCGGCCTCGCCGCCCAGCACCTTCTGCCAGGACCACGTCACCACGTCCAACTTGTCCCACGCCACGTCCATCGCGTAGACGGCCGAGGTGGCGTCCGAAATCGACAAGCCCTCGCGATCGGCCGCGATCCAATCCCCATTCGGAACGCGCACCCCCGAAGTGGTCCCATTCCATGGGAACACCACGTCGTGACCCCAATCCGCCAGGTGCAAATCCGGAAGCTTGCCATACTCGGCCTGGAAGACGCACAGATCTTTTAGCTTGAGTTGCTTTTTGCAATCCGCCGCCCAGCCGCCGCCGAAACTCTCCCACGAAAATACGTCGACGCCGCGCTCGCCCAGCAACGACCAAAGGGCCATCTCGACCGCTCCGGTATCGGAAGCTGGAACAATCCCGAGTAAGTAACCCGCCGGGATTCCCAGCAGCTTCTTACTCCGCTCGATAACTTCCGCCAGCTTATTCTTGCCGATCTTAGCCCTGTGCGACCGCCCGACCGCGGCGTCCTTCAGGGCGTCCAGAGTCCAGCCCGGCCGTTTGGCACACGGCCCGGAGGAGAAGCACGGATTCTTAGGAGTCAAAGATGGCTTCATATACTTACTCGAACTCTACCGCACGCGCGAATTTGACGCCGGTGTGGTCGCGCAACTGCGCCAGCACGCTCTCGGGCACCAGCCCGTCGGTGGAGACCAGTGCGACGGCATCGAGCGGTTGGCCGGGGGCGGTAGGCGCGTCGCGCCGCCCGAGGGAGAAATTCGCGATGTTGATCTGGTTTCTGCCGAGCACCGTGCCCACGTGTCCGATGACGCCCGGCACGTCCTGGTTCTTCATGAAGATGAGCGTACCGGCCAGGGCCATTTCGCATTGGATGCCATCCACCTGCAGGAGGCGCGGCTTGTCCAGCAGCACCGCGCCTTCGACGGTGGTGACGCCGCTATCGGTGATCAGGTCCAGGCGGATGGAGTCGGTGTGCCCGGAGCGCGGCTCGCGGCCTTCCTGCACCGTCCAACCGCGCTGTTCGGCGATCGTCATGGCGTTCACCAGGTTCGCCTTTTTCGATGTCGAGCGCGCCAGCGCGCCCGCCACTCCGGCGTTGCGCAGCAGGTTGGTGTTGCCGTCGGCGATGCGGCCGAAGTAAGTCAGCCGCACGATGCGCGGATTGCCGCTGGCGATGTACGCCGCGAAGTTGCCCAGCCGCTCTGCCAGCGCCATGTACGGGCTGAGCGCGCGGTATTGGTCCGGCGAAAGCGCGGGCATGTTCACGGCGTTGATGGCCACGCCGCTCTTCAAGTACTCGACCACTTGCTGGGCGATGCGGATGCCCACGATCTCCTGCGCCTCCTCCGTCGAGCCGCCGATGTGCGGCGTCGCCAGCACGGCCTCGGAAGCGAACAGCGGATAACCGGCGGGGACCGGCTCAACAGCGAACACGTCCAGCGCGGCGCCGGCGACTTTGCCGGAGGCCACCGCCTCGGCCAGCGCGACTTCATCCACCAGCTCGCCGCGGGCGCAGTTCACGATGCGCACGCCCGCCTTCATGGCCGCGAATGCCTCGCGCGAGAGCATGCCCTGGGTTTCCGGCGTGGCGGCTACGTGCAGCGTGATGTAGTCGCTTTGGGCGTAGAGCGCGGGAAGATCCAGCAGCTCCGCGCCGATATCTTCGGCGATCTTCGAAGTCACATACGGATCGTGCGCCACCACCCGCATCTCGAAGGCGCGCGCGCGCTTGACCACTTCGCGGCCAATGCTGCCCAGTCCCAAAACGCCGAGCGTCTTGCCGCGCAGCTCATGGCCCATCAGTTTTTTCTTTTCCCACTTGCCGGCGCGCGTGGAGGCGCTGGCTTGCGGGATGTGCCGCGCCATTGCCAGCATCAACGCCAGCGTGTGCTCGGCCACCGAGACGGCGTTGCCGCCCGGCGTGTTCATCACCAGCACGCCGGCCGTGGTGGCGGCTTCCAGATCGACGTTGTCGACTCCCACGCCGGCGCGCCCGATCACGCGGAGTTTGGGCGACTTGGCGAGCACGTCCGGTGTAACTTGGACCGCGCTGCGAACCAGCAGGGCCTCAGCTTCCGCCAGATGCTGCGCGTATTCCTTAGGATTGGATACGATGACATTCCAGCCGGGTTCCCCGCGCAACAGGTCGAGGGCGGCGGGAGCGATGGGCTCGGCAACAAGGATGTTCATAAGCGTAAGTAAAAGTCAGACAGCGAAGACTTGCACACCGTCACACCGCCTCCCCGAAAAAAGGGGAGCCTGGCCGGGAGTCGATAAACGTCGCTTTTTGATGTGCATACGGCAAGCCAGTACCATAGAATAACATTACATTATTGCCAGCGGTGGCAACCCACTGAAACCACGATGACGCATAAGCGTTTACACGCACGCTAGACCCCGCTGTGAAGCGCTTATTGTTCGTAAATTGTTCGTAAAATCTACTAAGTATTTAGTACTTCAGGCGCGCCACGGTGGCGCGCTTTTGCTTTTTGCCCTGAACAAAAGAACGGCCCGCTGTGCTGGTGGGCACTCGCGGGCCTGAAAGGTTTCCCTATGTCAGTTTCGATTGTACCTCACATTCTCGAATCGGTCACCATTTCCAACGTCTACCGTGCGCTGGGCGGCGCAACACTCCCCAATGGGCGGCGCGGTGTGGCATTCTGGCGCGATGGCGCTAACGGCTTCAACGTTTCGCTGAACGATACCAAGGGCACCTGGTTCGATCATGCGGCCGGCGAGGGCGGCGGCTTGCTTGATCTGGTGGTGAGGGTGCACGGGGGAACGAAGCAAGAGGCCGTGCGGTACCTCGCGGCACTGGCCGGCATTCCAATTGATGACGATTCGCCAGCAGCGGTAGAGGCCCGCGCGCGGTGGGCAGCCGATCGCGAGGTGTTGCGCCGCGACCTGCCCAACGCGGAACACTGGCGGGCGGCCGCCATCGCGATGGTGGAACTATCGCTCGACTCCATCAAGGCGGGTTTCTTCGATCCCACCGCGCCGCGGCCGGACATCGGCGAGCTTCAGGACCTCACGCGATTGCTCGAGCAATTGCACCGGCTTCAAGGTCTCGCGCTGGTGGATGCGTATGGCGATTGGTGGTTGACTCACCCACAGCTTACCGCCGGCTTGGTGCGCGCCGGCCGCAACCGGGAGGCCGCCTGGCGCCACGCCATCAGGCGATACCTGGAGGTGGCCGCATGAGCACCATTCCCGATATCGAAACCTTGGTGGCTCAGGAGCACGCGGCAATCCGCGCAGAGCAGTGGCCGGCGCAACTGCTGCGTAATCGAGACGGCAACCCGCGCCCGGTGCTGGCGAACTGCATTACGGCTCTCAGGAGCTCCCCGGAATGGAGCGGCGCACTCGCCTACAACGAATTTGCCGCGCGCATCACGTTTCAAATAGAACTCCCTTGGGGTGAACATGCCGGCGGAACGTGGAGCGATCAACACGACCGCAAATTAGCCGAGTGGCTACAGCGTCACGGTATCATGGCGCCCACTGCATTGGCCGGCGAAGCCGCGCAAACCGTCGCGATGGAAAACCCGTTTCACCCTTGCCGCGATTACTTGCGCGGTTTGGAGTGGGACGGAACTAAGCGGGTTGATTCGTGGCTGAGCACTTACATAAGCGTGCAAGCCGGCACCTACACGGCCAGCATCGGCACTCGGTGGCTCATAAGTGCCGTGGCGCGCATCTTGCAGCCGGGTGTCAAAGCCGATTCGGTGCTGGTGCTGGAAGGCCCGCAGGGAATCGGCAAGAGCTCAACCGGCCGCATCCTGTTTGAACCTTGGTTCACCGATCATTTACCGGACCTGTGCTCAAAGGACGCCTTTTTGCAGTTGGCCGGCATGTGGTGCGTTGAACTCGCCGAACTCGATGCAATCGGCCGCGCCGACGCTTCGCGCATCAAGTCGTTTCTCTCATCGAGTGTCGATCGGTACCGGCTGCCCTACGGGAAGCGCGCAATCGACGTGCCCCGCGCCAGCGTCTTTTTGGGCACGGTGAACCACGGCAGCTATTTGCGCGATGAAACCGGCAACCGGCGCTTTTGGCCCGTCCAATGTGGCCGAATCGACCTCGCGGCGCTCCGTCTCGACAAGGACCAACTATGGGCCGAATCGGTGGCGCTCTACAAGAGCGGCGTGCCGTGGTGGGTGGATACCGCAGACCTGGCGCACCTCGCGGCCGATGAGCAATCGGCCCGTTACGAATCCGACGCGTGGGATACCGACATTGCCAATTGGATCGGCATTCGCGATACCGTCAGCGTCGCCGAAGTGCTGGCCGAATGCCTGAAGAAAGACCGGGCGCAATGGACGCAAACCGATGCGAACCGCGTAGCGCGTTCCCTTCGCTCGATGGGTTGGGAACGGTTCCGCGAGCGAACCTCAGCCGGTCTGATATGGCGCTACCGGAGGCAGGGCGAATGATGTTCCCAGTCTGTTCCCAGTTCTGTTCCCAGTTCTGTTCCTACTTTAAGTGTTTTGTTTTGTTGCGTGTTCCCACTGTTCCTAGTATGTGTGTGTCGCGCGTATATATGAAATACACAGTTATAGGAGTTTGGAAAATGGGTGGGAACACTGGGAACTGGGAACACTGGGAACACGGGCGCGCGGCGCCTCGCTCCAGTGCCGACAACCTGAAAAGCAACGGTTGTTTCAAGCGATAACAGGCGAATAACAGCCAAAAGGACTTAGAGGGTGTCAGATTTGACTACGCATCGACGCGACGCCCACCGGGTACCAGGGACGCAGCGGCGGGGGGCGCTGCTACCGACCGCGGCCCTGTCCGCCACGCTGCGGGCCCGCCCAGCGGGCGCTGGTGGCGATGTAGGCCAGTGACCGGATGAATCTGTCGGGTCGCGGGCCGCGAACGCGCCACGGGGCTGTAATCGCAAAAAACGTAGGTTGTGGAAAATGTTTCAGGCTGTCCTTCTGTTCCCATCCGCGTGAGGGTGTCTCAAAAAGCATGTGCAGGATGGCGCATCTGGCGACTGAAAACGCGGAGGTTTAATGGCTGAAATATCTGTCCCTAAATGCTCACTTTATGATACACTAGTAGCAGCTATGAAACAGCGAATTGCTACCATCAAGCGCGTTGCGCTCTATGCCCGCGTCTCGACAAAGGACGGCCGGCAAGACACGGAAAACCAGTTGATCGCACTGCGGGAGTACTGCGGAAAGCAGGGCTGGGAGATTACCGGCGAGTATGTGGACCATGAAACCGGCGGAACCTCGAAACGCCCGCACTTCCAACGCATGTTTGCCGATGCGCGGGCGCGCCAGTTTGACCTGGTGCTGTTCTGGAGCTTGGACCGGCTCAGCCGCGAGGGTGTATCGGCCACACTGAACCACCTGGAGCGCTTGACGGCGGCCGGCGTGAATTGGCGGAGCTTCACCGAAGAGTATCTCGACTCTTGCGGCATATTCCGCGATGCGGTGCTGTCCATTCTCGCGACGATTGCCAAGCAAGAGCGTGTCCGGCGCTCTGAACGCGCGGCGGCGGCCATCGCAAGGCTACGGCGCGCTGGGCACACGGAACACTTGGGGCGCCCGCGGCTGGTAGTGGACCGCGCCAAAGCCCGCCAACTCCACGAGCAAGGCTTGAGTGTGCGCAAGATTGCCGGACAGATGGGCCTGAGCATTGCGACGGCGCATCGCATCGTGAGGTAGGTTCCGAGCAATTCAGACAATCGAGAGGGGTGACGAAATGAAATTGAAGCAAGCGAAGCGGGCGGACCCGGCGCCGGTCCGTTGCCTTGTGTCAAGGGCTGCTGGAGACTGCCGGACGTGCGGTGCCTATGTGGACGGTAATCTGCACATGCCCAACTGGGCTTTCGGCTGGTATTGTGCCCAGTGCTGCCCAGCTTGCGCCGGAAAGCCCGTGCGCGCATCGGAGATTCGGCCCGTCGCGACGCGATTAGAGGCCCGCCAGCGGCCCGCGGCGCCGGAAGGCTCCACAGCATCACCCGACGCCCGCCGCGCTGGCGTGGGGTGCGCTGGCCCGCGCTGTGTGCCAATTAAACCACCGATCAGACAACCGGCCGCGCTGGTGGCAACCGGACCGGCGGCCGATCGGGAGGAAAACTGAGATGTTTCAAAAGGGTGTCTCGGGGAATCCGCGCGGCCGGCCGAAGTTGGGCACTTCGCTTACCGATCAGCTTCGCACAGTTGCTGCGCAAGAGGTGGACGGCAAAACGAGAATGGCGCTACTTGCCGCGAAAGTCTTTGAACTCGCGATTGGTGGCGACTTGCGCGCGGCGGAGCTTATCTGGAATCGGCTCGAAGGAACGGCGGTACAGCGGGCCGAAACCAGCGACTCAGTAGAAATCACGGTGAGGTACGTCAATGTCAGTCACAGCACCAGCACCGAAACGCATCGAATTGAGCTTACCGGCGCTCCATCCGGAGCAGGAGCGAATACTTCGCGAGTCATCGAGGTTCAACGTGATTCGGGCGGGGCGCCGGTTCGGCAAATCGACTCTGGGCCGGCATGTATTGATGAACGCAGCACTACAAATGGCGCCGGTGGCGTGGGTTGCGCCCACGTACAAGAGACTGACGCCCCAGTGGCGGGAGATATGCGCGACGCTTAACCCAGTTATCGCGCGCCGCTCGGAAGAGGAAAAACACATTGACCTTATCGGCCACGGTGGGGAAATAGATTTCTGGAGTTGTGACGGTGGCGGATTCCCTGGTGAAGGCAGGAAATACAAGCTTATAGTCTGCGACGAAGTAGCGATGCTGGGTTCGGACCTTGAGCGCATATGGACCCGCAGTTTACGCCCGTGTCTCACTGACTTACAAGGCGGCGCGTGGTTTCTATCGACTAGTAAGGCAGCGTCGAGTTATTTTACTCAAATGTATAGCTGGGGGCAGGGCGAGCGGCCGGAATGGAAGTCATGGCAGATGCGCACGGCTGACAACCCGTACATCTTGCCGTCTGAAATCGCCGCGGCCAAACAAGACCTACCGGCCGCGGCGTTCCTGCAAGAATTTGAAGGGGATGCAGTTTCATTCAGTGGTTCTGTGTTTACGAACCTGGAGCAAGCCATCGTAGACGCGCCGTTACCGGAACAATACGAACGCTGGGCGCAGCAGCGGTCATGGATGGCGCCCGAGACGGAGTTCTTTATCGGCTGTGACTGGGCAGGCGCCGGACGGCGCGCGGGCGGCGACTTCACCGCATTCGTGACGATGGCGAAGGACGGCACCATCTGCGCCATCGAGCGATTCAAAGCTGACTTCGCTTTGCAGCGGGTGCGCCTGGCGGGGCTAGTATCGCGTTTCCGACCGGCTGCGGTACTCGCGGAAGAAAACAGCATCGGCGCCCCGATGCTGTCGGCCTTGCGCGCAAGCGGCATCAGCGTGCAGGGGTGGACCGCGACGAATGCCACGAAACACAAAGCCGTCGAAGCGCTGGCGCTCGGCTTCGAAGAAGGGCGCGTGAAAATCTACGACGTAGAGAATCGCGCGGTGCTGTTGGCCGAACTGATGAGCTTTGAGGCAACGTCACTGCCTAACGGTATGACGCGGTTCGCGGCGCCATCCGGGGGCCATGACGACTTAGTTGTGGCTTGTTTCTTGGCCTATCTTGCCAGTCACCGGCCGCGCGTTGGCGAGTGTGCCTGGTCGCCCATCTAGTGCGGCGGCGCGCTGCTCGTCGGTGAGCGTCTCCCACCACTGCCGCATTGCTCGTTCGAGCGCGGCGGCCTGCTCGCCGGTCCAATGAAGGGCGGCGCTGGCCGCGGTTTTCGTTTGTGGCACGTATTTCTCCTGTTGCCTCAACTCTAATTCCGAGCGCTCAGCATGTCAAGAGGGTATTGCTTTTTTTTTACTGAGCGCTCAGAATGGTATTGATGGCAAAGCGAAAAAATCCGGCGGCCGTCGCTCTCGGGAAGCGCGGCGCGAGGATCAGACTAAAAACACAGACACCCGAGAAGCGCGCCGAAGTAGCCCGAATCGCCGCGGCGGCGCGGTGGGCGAAGGCGAAGGAGGAGTGATGACCCTGCCCGCTGGCGCACCGCTCTGGCCAGATCCGGACGCCCCACCTTCACTTGCGCCGCGTCTTCACTTGGCGCACGAGATAATCAACAGCCTTGAGGGCAGTGTCGCCCTCCCGACCAAAGAGGCTAGACGATTTCGAAAGATCGCAGTTAGCCTGAAAACTATTGCCCGCTTGACGGACTCCGATCTTGGCTGGCTGCTTCGGGTCCGCGACGAATATTTCGAAAGCGCGCGCTATGACGGCGTGTGGCCCCATCGTGAGGATATGGTCGAATTGGCGCGCCTCGCCGCGGGCTATTGGCGAGACCTGGAGCAGCGGGAGAGCCAGGATTCACTACTCGCGGAGTTCGACCAGGCCGGGTGGTTCGAACAGATTCCATGGCAACTTCCTGAGCGGCTGCGATGGTTTCTGTTGTATCAATTCTTTGGGTGCCAGCGGCAGGAAATTCAGGCGGAATATCCCGCAGCAGCCAAACTCTCCGACGTTGCCCTAAAGAAGGCGATCGAGGCGGAGGCTGATCTCTGCGGCATTCCGATTCGCAGCGGCGAACGAGGTCCACGACAACCCCGGAAAAATACTTAACCACTTTTCAAAAACGGGTTAAGTTGTTTCTCTTGTAAATCCCGCCCTCACACTTTATATTCCAACCATGAGGCTGTGTGATGGCCGCTAGGCCGACTCACTCTCAAGAGGCTCGCGAGGGCAACCTCGGAGCAAGCCCGAGATGGGCGCGAATCGTCAACCAATCTCGCAACCGATCACCTCTCGTGCGCCACAAGGATGGAGAGAGACTCGTCCGCCTGGGGCGCGCCGAGTGGGTCGCCGCGGACCAACTCCGCTTGACCGCTAACGCCGCAAACAGGACCGCGGCAACCGAGGCGGCCATCGGGTACGACAACGCTGCGGCACAGATGGTGCGCTCAGAAAAAGAACTCCGCCACGTGCCCATGGTTGGGCCGCTCGTCCGAAAAATAGCCTCCGAATTGTGCCTGATCTGAAAGGAAAATTGAAAATGAGTTCATTACTGACGGAAGTCGAATTGTCGGCCCTCAGCAACATCGCCGACGGGCCGCCAAGGGCCTGGGCCCTGGCCTGGGCCATCGCCGGCAAACTGGATCCGGAATCGCATCGGATGGATGCGGAGGCCCGCGGCGTGAATGCCGGCCATAAACACGCGTTCATGGAACGCTCACTGAAACCGGTTTACCTGATGAGCCTTGCGACGGCCGACGGCGGCCGGGCCGGCCAGATGTGCGTCTGCAAGCCCTGGGACGCGGCGAAAACCCTGGCCGGAATTCACACCCGCGGCATTCCCACTCACCGGCTGGCCACGAAAGAAGAGGCTGAGGCATGGGAGGCCGAACAGGCGCGCCAGCGCTCCGAACTCAAAGCTGCCTCCAACTCTCAGCAGACCGCGGCGGAAGTCCTCGCGGCTGCACTGCTCGCGCGATAGGAGGTGCCAATTGCCAGCGACCAAGACCATAAAAGAACCCAGCGAGGTAGACGAGCTCCGCGAGGCGATCGCCGCGGCGAAGGGCCATCCCGACGCTGGCGTGCAAGCTCTCGGCGTGAAAATGCTGACAGCTTCGGAGCTCCTCACCGAATCAGAGCGCGAAGTCGCGGCCCGAACCGCGACCATCGGGGCCCTGCAACAAACCTTCGAGCGCATCGGAGACGAGATCCTGGCCGGCCGGGAAGAATTGGACGGCATCCGAGCACAACAGGTGGAAGCTATCCTCGCCAGCGATCCGCCGCGCGATTTCGTTGAGGCGGGCTCACTCCCCGAGCTTCAGACCGCGCGGGGTGTTGCCCAAGGGCAGACGGCGCAACGCCTGGCCGACGAACGGCGCATGCTCAACGTCGCCAAATGCGAGAACCTCCGGTACAAAGCCGAGTGGTTCTCAAGGTATGCCGATCTTGCGACCTGGACGGCAATGGTAGCTGCGAGAGGAGCGGTGACGTGGACCGGAGCGTTCACCATTACGCCGTCGCCCGACAGTCGCGCCGGCAACGCCCGCAAGCAGGCGGAGCGATACTTCAACGAGTATCAGGCTGCGAAATCTGATCTGAGGTTGCCATGACAAAAAAACAACGGAAGAAACTCCAAAAAGAAATCCTCTCGGATGTCGATCGCGGCGCGATCAAAGACGCCCGACAACGCACGAGTGCTCATCAGACAGAGCAGATGCGCGTCGCCGCGGTCTTAGCGAAGCAGCCCGAGCAAATGACCGCGGACGAGCAGGACGTACTGCGTCGCGCGTGCCTCGTCGCGCTAACGGAATAAGTCGACGCTTTACCGTAACTCGATCTTGTCTTTGTGCCATGGGCCCAGTGCTGGGCCTCTCCTGGGGGCGCCGTTGGTTGCGGCGCCCCTTCTTTTGAGATATGAAAAAACACACGGGTGACAACTGGGTGCGCCTGGCCGGCGCTGCGCTCGATGCGCGCGACGGGTTGCGCCGTCTCATTCCCCGACTCGATGCGGCAATCGAGACGGCGGACACGAGCGCGCTTATCGAAGCGCGGGCCGTGGCTATCTCGCTCTGCAATCGGCTCCGTCTCAGTTTGAAGCATCCCAGGTAACAACAACATGAGATCCGACACACTGCCGGCCGCTACATTCCAGAGCGCTGAAAAGGTCGGCGCTCTGCTGAACGCGGAGCAAGCGGCGGAACGCCTGGGGGTATCGCGAGCGTGGATACTCGCTCATGCCAACGGCCAACGGCGCCCAAAACTGCCATCGGCGAAACTGGGAAAGCTGGTCCGGTTCCGTCCTGAGGATCTGGAGCGATTCATTGAGGAATGCAGCCGATGAAAGAACTGGCGTATACTCTGAAGTCGAAAGGACGGCACATGCCACGCCAACGGTTTCAGAGGCCCGAAGTTCGCAAGATGGGCGCCGGTCGCAAGCAGCAGTGGGGATGCGACTACTTCCTCTACCAGCAGCAGGACGGCAAAGAGAAGCGCATCCACAAAGTCGGACGATTCGGTCTATGCGCTCGCGTGAGCAAGGCGAAGGCGCAACAGGACTGCGACGCCTTCATGGGCAAGGTGAACTCCGGCGCCGTCGTGGCCGATGCGTCCATGACGCTGGCGCAATGGTGGGAGCAGTTCAAGCTGGTGCGTGGCAGCCGATGGAGCAGGAATACCAGCGACGCCTACGACTCCACATGGACCGTGCATATTGCGCCCGCCGTCGGCTCCGTCCGGCTCGAAGACTTCAACAAGCTCACCATTGACCGGCTCTTGCTCAAGCTGGCCGGCGCGGGATGCGGCGAGCAGTTGGTACAGCGCGTCCTAGTGTTGCTCCACGCGATGTTTGAAGAGGCTCTCGACAATGACGTGCTGCCAAAGAATCCATGCCGCAAGGTGGCGCGGCCCAGATGCAAGCCGGCGGAAGAAACCCGCCCGCTCACCGTTGACGAAGTGCACCGGCTCTGGGGATGTTTGGAAGGGCAGGATTACCTGATATTCCGCACCATGATTTTGTGCGGCTTGCGGCCCAACGAGTGCTTTGCGCTGAAGCGCGACGATCTGACCGGCGCTTTCATTCGAATCGACCAATCGGTTGACCGTGACGGATTCGGCCCGCCCAAAAACGGCCGGACGCGCTACGCACCCGTCCCGGAATCGCTCCAAGCCGAACTTGGGGCATGGCTCAAGACACGGCCACCACAGCCCGACGCGCTACTGTTCGCCGCGCCGCGGGGCGGCGTTATCGCGGACCGGCTCTATGGGCGAGATATTCTGGAGCGCTCACGGGAAGCATCGAAGATTGCCGATTTGACCTTTCGCCAGTGCCGGACCACATACGGGACGTTGTTCCCTGGCGACGTGAAAGACCTTCAGACCGTCATGGGGCACCACAGCGCGGCGTTCACTTTGAACACGTACCGCAAGGCACTACCGGACCGCACAGCGGCAGCTACGGAAGACCTGGACGCGCGGCTTTCCAACGTCGTCCCGATCAGAAAAGGCGCTTGAAGTTCCGCGAATTGTTCGTAACTGTTCGCAAAACGTGGCTTAAGTTATTGAAAATAAGGGCTAGCAGACATAACATTACATTATGCCTCTCATCGATCAGGTGCAAAAGGACATGGTGGCGGCCATGAAGGCCAGGCAGGAGGCGCGGTTGAGCGCCCTCCGCATGATCAAGGCCGCGCTCATGAAGCTGAAGGTGGATTCGCCCAAGCCGCTCGACGAGGCGGCCGAAATGCAGGTGCTCAAGTCGCTCATCAAACAACGCATCGACGCCGCCGACGCGTTTCGCAAGGCCGGCCGCACCGAGCAGGCGGATAAAGAGGAAGCCGAGCGCGCGCTGATCGAGAGCTACCTCCCGGCCGCTGCCACCGCGGCCGAGCTGGACGAGGCCGTTGCCGCCGCGCTGGCGGAAACCGGAGCCACCTCCCTCAAGCAGATGAGCGTCGTAATGAAAGCGGCGCAGGCCCGATTGGCCGGCAAGACCGTGGATGGCAAAGCTCTCAGCGAGAAAGTGAGGACGCACCTCCAATGATGCCCGCGAAACACCGGCCGTTCGTGCCGGAAAACGTGAAGATGCGCGAGTTGACCTGGCGCGCGCTGCTGCTGGGGTTGATGATGACGGTGGTGCTGGGGGCGGCCAACGCCTACCTGGGCCTGCGCGCCGGCCAGACCATCGCGGCCACTTACCCGGCGGCGGTGATCGGCATGGCCGTTCTCCGCCTGGGCCGGGGAAGCATTCTCGAAGAGAATATCGCGCGCACCGCGGGCACTATCGGCGAATCGGTGGCGGCGGGCGCTGTGTTCACTTTGCCGGCGTTTTATCTGGCGCACGTGTGGGCGCCGCCGGTGATTCCGAAGCACCTGGGATTCTGGGCCAGCATGTGGGCGCTGGCCGCAGATCCGGCCTATCTCAAAGCCACCTCGCTGATGCTGGTAGGCTCCGTGCTCGGCGTGCTTTTCGTTTCCCTCATCCGCCGCGTGATGGTGGAAGACCCGGAGCTGCCGTTTCCCGAATCGGTGGCGGCAGCCGAGATTCACAAGGCCGGGCAGGCCGGCGCCAAGGCCGCCAAGTATCTCTTTTACAACATGGGCTTCGGCGCGCTGGTTTACCTGGGTGGCGTGATCAACATTTTCGCGCCGGACCGCGATTTCTTTTTTCCGGTGGGAAAGCTGGGATCGAGCACACTGCGGTTGGGCCCGCTGGGCAGCAAGCAGGTGCTCGGCGCGGGCGGAGTCTCCACTTTCGCCGCGCCCACCGTCAGCCCGGCCTATATCGGCGTGGGATACATCATCGGGCCGGAACTGGCCGCGCTCAATTTTTCCGGCAGCGTGGTGGCGTGGGGCTTGCTCATCCCGCTGCTCATCTTCTTCCTGGGTCCGCAACTGCAAACCTATCTGCCTGCCGGCGCCACGGACGAAAGCTGGCTGGGGCTGGCCAACGCCATCTGGCGTTTCATCGTGCGGCCGATTGCCGTGGGCAGCATGATGGTGGGCACCTGCTACACGCTGTTCCGCATGCGCAAGAACCTGCTGGCGGGGTTGGGGCGCGCCTTTTCCGAACTGCGCGGCGGCGCTCCCGCGGCCGAATCCGTGGTCCGCACCGAGCGCTACATGAGCTCCCGAACCGTGTTCGCGCTAATCGGTTGCACTTTCCTGCTGATGTGCGTGCTGTACGTCTACCTTTCCGGACTAATCGCCGGCGGCATCGCGGCCGCGCTGGTGATGCTCATCATTGGCTTCTTTTTTGCCACCGTATCGGGCTACCTGGTCGGCGTCATCGGCTCCTCCAACAATCCCATTTCGGGGCTGACGCTTTCGACGCTGGTGATCGCGGCGCTGCTGATGGTTTCGATGGGCGTTTCCGGCACCGGCGGCGTCATCGCGGTGCTGGGCGTGGCCGCGGTGGTGTGCGTCTCCTCGGCCGTGGCGGGCGAGCTATTGCAGGATTTCAAGGTCGGCTACATCCTGGGCGGCACGCCGCGCAGCATCCAGATCACCGAACTGATAGCCGTGGTGGTGGCGAGCCTGGTGATGTACTTCCCGTTGATGATCCTCTACCAGGGCAACATCAATAAAGGCGGCACGGGCTTCGGCGACAAGGCGCTTTCCGCGCCGCAGGCCGGGCTGATGGCTTCGCTGGCGCAAGGCATCGTGGGAGGAGATATGGCCTGGCCGCTGGTGATTACCGGCATTCTGCTTGGTATCGCCATGATTATGTTCAAAGTGAAAAGCCCCATGCTGGTAGCCATCGGAATGTATCTGCCCATCGCCACCACGTCGGGAATCTTCGTCGGCGGTATGCTTCGCTGGTTCACCGATTCGATGGCCAAACGCGGCCGGTTGAATGAAGCGCAGCGGGCACGCGTCGAAAACGTGGGCATTCTTTCGGCCTCGGGCCTGATCGCCGGCGAGGCGCTGGCCGGCCTGGTCAAAGCCATGTACGATTTTCAGGATAAGAACCTGCCGGTGATTTTCTCGAATCCATCTTACTTGGTGGGAGTGGTGGTGATCGGTTTGATCGCCTTCGCGCTGATCAAAGTGCCGCTCCGCGCCGCCGGCGACCCGAACGAGCCTGCGCCGCCGGTCGCGATGATGTAATGGTAGGGCATGCTTTAGCTTGCCAATTTTGGTGGGGCAGGTCCCCGACCTGCCAACGCCCGTATCCGAACGATTTAGGAGCCTTCATGACCTACTTTCAAGAACACCAAGCCGAGTTTCTCGAAGGGTTGAAGACATTTCTGCGGATTCCAAGCATCAGCGCGCTTTCCGAGCACAAACCGGATATCCGGCGCGCGGCCGAGTTCGCCAGGAACGAACTGCTCGGCGCCGGGATGACTTCGGCCGAGTTGATCGAAGACGCGAACGGCGGCAATCCGCTGGTCTATGGCGAATGGCTGGGCGCGCCGGGCAAGCCGACGGTGCTGTTCTATGGTCATTACGACGTGCAGCCGCCGGATCCGCTGGATGAGTGGAAGTCGCCGCCGTTCGAGCCCACCATCCGCGGCAACGACATTTTCTGCCGCGGCGCCTGCGACGACAAGGGGCAAGTCTACATCCAGATCAAAGCCGTCGAAAGTCTCATGAAGACTCACGGCAAGCTCCCCGTGAACGTGAAGTTCCTGCTCGAGGGTGAAGAGGAAACCGGCGGCGAGCACATCGAGGCGTACGTGAAGAGCAAGCCGCCGCGTCTGAAGGCCGACGCGGCCATCGTGTGCGACACCGAGATGTTCGCGCCCGAGATGCCCACCATCTGCATCGGACTGCGCGGGTTGGTGTACTACGAACTGGCCGTACAGGGCGCCGATCATGACCTGCATTCGGGCGTCTATGGCGGCGCGGCGCCGAACCCGATCATGGCCATCGCGGAGATTCTATGCGCGCTCAAGGACCGCGGCGGCCATATCCGAATCCCGGGGTTCTACGATCGAGTAGTGCCGCCGGCGGCCAAGGAGCGCGCGGCATGGGCGCGGCTCCCCTTCGATGAGAAGGAATATACCGAGAAGGAAATGGGCGCCAAGGAACTGGTGGGCGAGCCCGGGGTTCCGTTGTTCGAGCGGGTGTGGGCGCGGCCCACGCTGGAGGTGCACGGCATCAAGGGCGGCTTTGTAGGCGAAGGCGCGAAGACCGTGATCCCGGCGCGCGCCGTGGCCAAGATCAGCACGCGCCTGGTGGGAGACCAGCGGGTGGACGAAGCGATAGCGCAGTTTCAGGCGGCGGTGAAAGCGGCGTGTCCGAAGGGCGTGACGGCCGAAGTGAAACTGCTGAGCGCTGGGGCTCCGTCGCTGACCGACCCCGACAATCCGTACATCCAGGCCGCGGCCGAAGCGATGAAACAAATCTTCGGCAAGGACACGGTGTACATCCGGTCGGGCGGGTCGATTCCGATCGTCGGCGTGTTCGACAAGTATCTCGGCGTGCCTAGCGTCATGATGGGCTTCGGCTTGCCCGACGACAATCTGCACGCCCCCAACGAGAAGTTCCATCTGCCGAATTTCTACCGCGGCATCGAGGCGGTAGCGCGCTACCTCGAAGTTCTCGCGCAATAGGCTAGGGCATGCTTTAGCTTGCCAGCGCCTGGTGGGGCAGGTCCCCGACTGTCGGGACCCTGCCCCACTTTCACTCAGACGCGCAGATCGTAGCCTAGCGCGCGCATGCCTTCGATGATGCGGGCGCGGATGGCGGTGGTCTCATCGTTCGAAAGCGTGCGTTCGGGCGAGCCAGCGGTCAGGCGGAAGGAGACGCTCTTTTGCCCGGCTTCGAGCGGCGGCCCGGAGTACTGGCGCAGGAACTCGACCGATTCCACCAGCGGCCCGGCGAAGGAGCGCACTTTGCTCTGCAGCTCTCCCGCGGGGTCGCGCAAGCCGGCAATCACCGACAGATCGAAAGCCGAGGAGGGATAGCGGCGGATGGGCGTGTAGCGCAGCTCGGCGGCGCCGGCGAGCGCGCGCACGCGGTCCAAATCGAGATCGAGCACCGCCGCGCGGCCGGTCTCGATCAGCGACGGGTGCAGCTCGAAGACGCGGCCCACGCGCTCGCCCTTCCAGAAAAGGTCGGCGGCGCGTGCGGGATGCTCGCACGGAGCGGCGGCGGCCGGTTGCGCCTGCGCTCCCGGCATCAGGCATTCAGCCGCGTGGCGAATCTCGTCCAGGCCCGCCGCGCCATCGCCCTGCCGCGCGAACAACGCCGCCGCGAGGTGCGGCACTTCCTCGGGCAAGCCCTGCTCGCGTTTATGAATCTCCAGGCCGATTTCGAAAATGCGGAACAGCTCGCGGTGCTTGGCGTTTTCCTGGATGTTGTGCCAGAGGCCCGGCAACAGGGATGCGCGCATGAGGGCCTGGTCGCTGGCGATGGGGTTACTCACGCGCAGGTGCGCCTCGGGCGCGAAGCCGAACGCGCGCACGGCCTCTTCGCTGACGAACGAGTAATTGTAGACCTCGGTGAAGCCCAGATCCACCAGCACATCGCGCACTTCGTGCTGGAACTTACGCTCCGGATTGGCGGGCGGCACGGCAGCGGCCACCAGCGGCGCCACCGGAGCGATGGAATCGTAGCCGATCATGCGGCCGACCTCTTCCACCAGGTCGTCGGCCATCGAAACATCCTTGGTGGCGCGCCAGGAAGGCACGGAAACCAAAAACACGCCGGGCTTCGATTCGGCGACGCCGAACTCGAGGCGCTCCAGAATACGGCGGACTTCGGCCGGCTCGAGCGCGCGGCCCAGCTTGCGCCTCAGCCATTCGAGCCGCAACTCGATGGGCGGCGGCGCGGGCATTTCTTTCATTTGGTCCGCCACGCCGCCCACGATGCGAATGCCCGGCGAGATTTCGCGCAGCAGCTCGACGGCGCGGGCAAGGGCGCGCACCGTGTTGGCTGGGTCCTGCGCTTTTTCGAAGCGGATGGAAGCGTCGGTGCGCAGCTTCACCGCCGACGAGGTCTTGCGGACGGAGGCGGCCTGGAAGTTGGCGCTTTCGAGCACCACCCGCGTGGTCTTGTCACTGATGGCGGTGGACGCGCCGCCGATCACGCCGGCCAGCGCGATGGCCCCGGAGGCGTCGGCGATCACCAGGTTGCTTGCATCCAGCGTGTAGTCCTCATCGTTCAAGCCGCGGAACCGCTCGCCCGGATGCGCGGGCCGGATGAAGATGGTATCGCCGGAGAGCTTGTCGGCGTCAAACGCGTGCGTCGGCTGAGGCAGCTCCGCCATCAGCAGGTTCGTCATATCGACGATGTTGCTGATGGGGTTCAACCCGAGCGCGCTCAACCGGTATTGGAGCCAGACCGGCGACGGCTGCACCTTTACGTTGTCAAACTCGAGCGCGCTGTAACGCGGGCACAGGTCCAGATCTTCGATCGCAATCCGTACGCGGCTGGCGGTGCGGGGCAGCAGGTCCGGTTTGACGGGATCGACCAGCTTGTGACCCAGAATTGCCGCGACTTCGCGCGCCATTCCAACGTGGCCCCACAGATCCGGCCGGTGGGTGAGGCTCTTGTTGTCAATTTCGATGATGCTGTCGGGTGCGCAGCCGGGCACCGGATCGCCGGGCGCGCCCTCGATTTCGATGATGCCGGAGTGGTCCTTATTTATTCCGAGTTCCGCGCCGCTGGCCAGCATGCCATCGCTTTCGACGCCGTCGATTATTTTCCTGCCGACTGGCGCCCACACGGTGGTCAAGCCGGGCCGGCAATTGGGGGCGCCACAGACCACCGTCTTGCGGCCCAGCGGGCCAAGGTTCACGATGGCCGTCACATTGTGGCCGGCGGCGGGCTCGGCCGTTTCCACGTGCGCGATGACGGCGCCCGCCAGCAATGCGCCGGCCGGTTCGATGCCTTCGCACTCGGCGGTCTTCATGGTGATGAGCCGCTCGAGCGGCGCCGGCGCGCAATCGAGGTCCGCCACCAACTCGCGGATCCAATTGTAAGAGAATTTCAAGATCGTCCCACCGTCAAAACTGTTCCAAGAAACGCAAATCGCCGCCCTGCAAATGGCGGATGTCGTCAATCCCGTAGCGCATCATCGCCAGGCGCGTCAGGCCGAGGCCGAAGGCGAAGCCGTTCCACTCGCCCGGGTCGATGCCGCTCATCCGCAGCACATTGGGATTCACCAAGCCGCAGGGCAGCAGTTCCACCCAGCCGCTCTGCTTGCACACAGGGCAGCCCGGGCCGCCGCAAATCAGGCATTGAATGTCCAGCTCGAAACCCGGCTCGACGAACGGGAAATATCCCGGCCGCAGCCGCACGGTTACTTCGCGGTGGAAGATGGCGGCCAGCAGGGTCTTCATGAAATAGAGCAGGTGGGCGACGGAAACGTCGCGATCGATCATCATGCCTTCTAGTTGATAGAAGGTGTGCTCGTGCGACGCGTCCACGCTTTCGTTGCGGAAGACCCGGCCGGGCGCGATCATGCGCAGCGGCGGGCCCAGCCGCTCCATGCCGCGCACCTGCACCGGCGAAGTGTGGGTGCGGAGCAGGTTGCCGCCCTCCAGCCAGAACGTGTCCTGCATGTCGCGCGCCGGATGAGTGGCCGGAATGTTGAGAGCGTCGAAGTTGTAGTATTCGGTTTCCACCTCCGGCCCATCGAGCACCGCGAAGCCGAGCGAGCGGAACAGTTCTTCGAGCTCGCGCTGGATGCGGGTGATGGGATGCAGATGGCCGCGGCGCGGGCCGGGAGCGGGCAGCGTGAGGTCGAGCCATTCGCCATCCAGGCGCCGGGAGAGCGCTCCTTCGTCCAGGCTCCGCTTGCGGGCTTCGTAGGATTGTTCGAGCGTCTGCTTGGCGCCGTTGAGCAGCTTGCCGAAGGCGGCGCGCGCATCGGGCGGCAGCTTGCCCATTTCCTTGCCGGCGATGGCGAGCGCGCCCTTGCGGCCCAGCACCTCGACGCGCGCCGCTTCCAGTTCCTCGAGGGTGCGCGCGGCGCGAATCCGCTCGAGAGAACCGGCGACCAGTTCCCGTATGGAATCTTCAGACATGCGTGTTGAACTTTCGATTGTAGCAAGCGCGCGTGGCGCGGGCCGGCGGGCGAGGCTTCCCGCGAAGAAAAGTCGAGACGACTCTCGACTCAGCAGGCTTGACAGTCCGCGCCACGATTGCTCAGCAGGCTGGGCAGGAGGCTCAGCGCATGGACACGATCATCATGGTGGCGTCGTCGTGGAAATTGCCGTTCGAGAATTTGGTTACGGCGGCCATGATGCGCTGGCGGCTCTCTTCGGCGCGGCCGGCCGGCTGGTCGAGCGCACCGATGAGGCGCTCCTCGCCGAATTCCTCGTCGGCGGCGTTGAAGGCCTCGCTGATGCCATCGGTGTAGAGCACCAGGCAATCGCCGGAGCGCAGTTCGGCGGCGCCGGCCGCGTAAGTCGCGCCGGGCAGAACGCCGAGCACCGGGCCGCCTTCGCCGAGCCGTTCGATGGCGCCATCGCGGCGGCGCAGGATGGGCGGATTGTGGCCGGCGTTGCAGTAATCGAGAGTCATGCGCGCGGTGTCGACGATGGCGTAGAAGAACGTAATGTACTTGCCGGGCGCGACATTTCCTGCGATGAGCTGGTTGGCCTTGGCGCACAACTCATGGGGCGCCAGGCCGCCGGGAGCGAAGGCGCGCACGATGGCCTGCAGGTTGGACATTAGCAGCGCGGCCGCCATGCCCTTGCCGGAGACGTCGCCGATGGCAATCGCTGCGCGGGCGCCGCCGAGGCGGATGGCATCGAAGTAGTCGCCGCCCACCATGCGCGCGGGCTGGCATCCGGCCGCCAGATCGCATCCGTCAATTTGCGGCAACGTAATGGGCATGAGCGCCTGCTGGATTTCACGGGCACGCTCGAAATCCTCCTGATGAACCTGGAGCGCGCGGCTCTCGGTTTCCACTCTCTCTTCGAGCTGGCGGTTGCGAGACTCGAGACGGCTCCGGGTGCTCGCGTACAGTTCTATACCGCAGGCAAACAACACCATGACGACAACTACAACCCGGTCTGCGGTATACAACCCGCTCCAGGTCTTCGCGAGCCGCGTCAGCAGCATGAGGAGATTTCCAACCGCCGCGGCCGCCAGGGCGATCGTGAGTTTGAACGCGACGAAAATGACCCAGTACATCGGAGGCCGGGCCGGAGCCATCCAGCGGCGCATCGGACGTTCCAACACGGCCTGCAGCGCCAGGATGGGCAACAGATATAGCAGCCCAGCGGCAATTGACTCCCCAACCCCGCCAAATGAGCCGGTGATCACGTACCAGGTGAGCGCGGAGAGCCCCACCGCCATCCCAACGGTCATCGCCACGACACGCGTGACACGCATAGCCTTAATGTTGTCGCTCACATTAGTGAGCTTAGTACAAAACGGCCCGCTTGCAAGCACAGGCTCGATCGCCGAGTACCCGTTGGCTTACCACGCCACCCGGACTGACAGTTGCAGTTGCCGCGCGGGGGTGACGGTGTGACTGATGACGCCGGAAGATTCGACGCCGAGGTAACGGTTGGGCAGCGCGAAGTTAGCGCGATTCAAAAGATTCGTAGCGGCAAGCCGCGTCTCCAGGTGCAGGCTGTCACGGAGACGGAAGCTTCGGCTTAATGCGGCATCCAGGTTAGCCAGTCCCGGTCCGCGCAATATGTCGAAACCGGAGTCACCGTAGTGATAGAGCGCGGGAACTTGGAACGCGCTGTTTGCCGCACCCAGGCTCGAGTTGAACCAATCGAGATAGGAACGCTGACCCGCCGGCAGAGCGCCGTTGCCTGTGCGGTTGGGGAGCTGGAAGCCGCCGTTGTTCAGACTGTTGACCGCCAGCTCCGGCGTGAAGGGAAAACCTGTTTGCAAAGTAATCATAGCGCTGGCGCGCCAGTCACGGGTGATCGGCGCAAGCCAGCCGCGGCCTGCCCGGTGCGGCAGATCGTATTGCGCGGTCAAGACAGCGCGCTGAGCGATGTCAAAGGGAGACAGCCCGCGGTTGCCGCGCGCGTTGTAAGTATCCTGCGGCGCGGCGGGCCGGCTTAGTGGATCGCTAAATGGCGCCACCGAATCGTCCACCGACTTGGACTGCGAGTAACTCAGCAGCATCGTCAAGCCAGGGCGAATCTGACCGCTTAGCTTCGCCTGCCCGCCGTAGTAAGTCGAGCCTCCGCCGAGGTTCAGATACGTGATGCGCGATTCATAAGGCTCATACGGATACCGCAGAGTGGCATAAGGCGTTGGCGCCGGGAAAGGTTGATTGGCGTTGAAGGCGTCTTCGAGGTGAATGCCCATCGACCCCACGCCGCCGATCTCCAGCACCAGGCGCAATCCCAGCCGGTGTTCGAGAAACAGGTCCCACTGGTCCGCATAGGGAGTGTAATTCTCCGGTTGAATGGCGTTGATGCTGCCCTGAGCCGCGTTGAGAGCCTGCGCGTTGAGAAGCGAGACCGCCGCTGGGGCGGGCAATCCGGCGGTGAGATTGGCCCCAAGCTGAAAGGTGCCATTGATCATATCCAGCAGCGACGCATACGGCGGATTCCGCGCCAGGATGCCTTCCGCGAGATAGGTTCCGGAATCGTAGTCCGTGCTGAATCCGCCGCGCAGCGCGGTAGAGCCGCTCGGAGAAAGATTGAAAACGAAACCCACCCGCGGTGCCAGCGCGCGCTTGTTGAAACCCAGGCCGGCATATTGGTTCACGCCGCCTTGACCGGCGAATTGATCGAGCGCCGGAGCGGTCCTCGAATAATTGAAGTTTACCATCCGGTCCGCGGTCTCGGTGAGCGGCAGATAGAGGGAATAACGCAGGCCCGCGTTGATGGTCAGCCGGCCCAGGCGAATCTGGTCGCCAGCGAAACCGGATAGCTCCCAGGCGCGCAGGTGGTACGGAGAGAACTGAACGTCGCGCTCGACTTCGGAAGGAAACCCAAGCAACAGCGATGCGATGGAATCGCCGGTGGGCGCGGCGGAGCCTTCCTGGCTGGTGTAATCGGGAGTGAAGAGAAAGGTGCCGCGGCTGGAGACATTGCCCGCGTCGCCATCGGCAAAGCGGCGGATCGCCTGAACGCCGAACTGCCAGACGTGGTGCGCGGTAGTCCAACGCACCGTGTCTTCGAGCTGGTAATTCGACATGCGGAGCTGGAACGGCGCGGCGCCGGCGGCTCCCAGGGAAGTGAATCCGGTCGGGCTGACGGTGGGAAGGCCGGCGCCGCTCAAGCCCGGAATATCGAGAGCGGTCGACCAATTCATCCCTTGGTCAAGTGGCTGCGCCTGGAGATCGAGCGACACCGCGCCGGCGCGGAATTCATTGACGAGCGAAGCGCTTAGCGCCGCAGTCTCGGCGACTACAGCATCCCAGGCGTTGGAGGTCATGTTGGCATCGTCCGCATTTTGAGCGATGTCGCTGCCCAGACTGCTCTGCGCAAGCGGCAGCCCGGCGGGCGCGGGCAGCGCACCGGGCGATTGCTCGCGCTCGTGTTCGTATCCGGCGGCCACGGACAAGAAGTTGTTCCCGGACAGGATCTTGCCTGCGCGGCCATGAAACCAACCGGCGTTGTGAGGAGCCGATGGAGAGTAACGGTAGTTATCGGCGCCGCCCGGCAAATTCGGATCGGGATACAAAGCTAGTAACTTCTCGCCCGCCGGTGAAAACAAGCTCTGCGGAATCTGGTTATTCGGGAACGGCTGCCGCTCGAAGATGCCGGAGGACGTGGGAGCGATGGTGAAGGGATTGTAAATCGGCGCGAATGCATAATCGCCGAGCTTTTGCGCGGCGGTGGGCACGGTGGAGATTACGGTCAGGCCCTGGCGCGAGCGCAGGCCTTCCACGTCGGCGAAGAAGTTCCAGCCGCCCTTGCGGACGGGACCGCCCAGGTTGCCGCCGAACTGATTCGCCGTCGTCGCGGGCTTGCGGGCGCCATCGAAGAAATTGCGCGAATCGAGAACGGAATTGCCGAACTCCTCGTGCGCGGCTCCATGCAGTTCGCGCGATCCGGAGCGGGTGTACACGCTGACGCTGGCGCCGGTCGCGTGACCCGACGCAGCGGGAATGTAACCATCCAACAGACTCACTCCGGCGATCGCCTCGGCCGGTGGATTGAGCAGGGCGCCGCCGGTCCAGTTGTCGTTGTTATCCACATCATCCAGCAGGAAGCGGTTGTTCTGGCCGCGTTGCCCGTTGGCGTTGAAACTCATATTGGCGCGGAAGGCATACGGGCCGGCGCCTTCGGTGGTACTGCCCTGCTGGCCGGGCGCGATTTCCGCATGGTCGTGAATCAAGTCCAGGTAGGCGCGGGGGGCAGCCTCGTCGCCGGGCGGGGTTGGGTTGTTGAGGACTATCTCGTGATCGGTGCTTTTGCCGTCTTCGACCATTACAGTTGAGACAGAGATGCCGTAGACCGGCGATATCAGGACGAGGGTGTACGGACCTGGAGCGAGATTGGCGACGCGAAACTTCCCGCTCGAATCGGCAGCCAGCGACCGGCTGAAATCGGTGTGATCGCCGCGTAGCGTGATTTCGACGAAGGGAACGGGAGCGCCCGCGACATCGCGCACCGTTCCGGAGATGGCTCCGTGATTTTGTGCGGCTAGCGCATGGGTACAAAGCGACAGGACAAGAATGAATAGGCACGGACTACGAGCGAGTGTCGGCACGAGTGCCGACACGGCACGCACGAGTGCGTGCGCCACGGTCGGCGCGGGTGATTTGAAAGTGATAGGCACGGAGGTCCTTGTACGGGCAAGCTAAAGCGTGCCCTACCCTGGCTGCGACGCCAGGCCGAAGACCCATACTAAACCGAATACGGTCATGCGCGAGAAGAGTCGAGAAGACTCTCGACTCAGCAGGCTGGACAGCCCGCGCCACGGCGGCTAGCCCGCGCCACGATCTGCCGGGCATGCCGGCGCCTACTCCAGCGGAACGGCGCGATCGAAGACTACGTCGACGGTGGTGCCCTGGCGCAGTTCTACTTCTTTGCCTCGGGTGAGGAGCACGACAGCCAGGCCGACGCCCGCACCGGCTGCGCCACCGATTCCGGCGGCGGACCAGGACCGCTCTGCCAGGCCGCCGATAGCGGCTCCCGTGCCGGCCGTGGTGGCCATTCGTGCGGCGTCTACATCGTGGCCCGAGGCCTGCTTGATGTCGCCCTCGCTCGCATCTACCTTTTGACCCGAACCGGCGGAGTCCACCGAGCTCAGGTGCGGATTGATGCGAATTTCCTTGCCGTCCGGGAAAGTAAGGGTTTCGATGCGGATGGCCAGCTCGGCGCGGCCGCTCACACGGCCGCTGCGTTGCGCGCGCGATACGGCGGCTTGCACGTAGCTGCCCACCGGAACCAGAATCTAGCCGCCGCCGGCGATGGGGCTGGCGGTGCGCAGGTAAACGTAGTCGCCCACTTGTGCGGTGCGAGTGTCGACCGCGTTGACCAACTGTAAGGCAACATGCGCTCCGGCCGGAATTTCGGCGGCTCCGGCTACAAAGCAGAGGCAAAGGATTGCAATGCTCAATCGCATGGATGCGCTCCTGGCTCATTCTACCGCAGCTTATTCAGCTGCCCTCGGCGGGCGCCGGCCGGCGAGCGCCCAGAGCGCCGCGGTCATCACCACGACGACGAGGGAATCGGTGATCTCGGGCGTGCGGCCAGGCAGGTAACGCTGGACCGTTTCGAGGATGAATAACGCCACGGCCAGTGCGCCGCCGGCCACCGGGTACCGAATCCCGGAGCGGACCAGCAGCCAGACGGCGGCGCCATAGAGGAACGCCTTCCGCAACAGAATTACCAGCGCGCCCCAGCGTTCGTTTTCGAAGGTGGCGCCGAGGGGAACCCAGGAAAACGGCGCCGCGTGCCGGGTGAAATGGAAAGGCGCCAGCTCGACCACGAGGATTGCCGACAGCGCCATCCACACTCCGACCGGCAGACGGCGCTTCGACGGCAGGATCTCCCAGGCGAGCAGCGCGAGAGCCGCGCCGGCCAGCTCTTCGGGTGCGAGCGAGCGGGAGGGCATAAAGACCCTCAGCCCGAGAGCCACCAGCATGGCGCCGGCCAACCAGGACGCGCGCCATGGTCCGAAGACGGCTTCCAGCGCCAGCGCGGCGGCAAACCATTCCGCGGCGGCAGCCCACGCCGAGACGGGAGAAAGAGTGCGCGTGACGATCAGCGTGTGGACCGCCTGCCGCAAGCGCGTGGAACTGAGGATGGGGAAAAACGGGTAAAGCTGATAGCCGCCCCAGCAGGCCAGCAACAAAGCGGCGCCCGGCGAGGCACGCCGCACCTGGCTATAAAGGTATGGGATGGTTTCAGGCGCGAACACCACCGCCAGGAATGCACCCGCCGCCGCGCCGAGGGTGTTGGTCGCCAGGTCGGACAGGCTGGTGACGCGGCCCGGAACATAGTTCTGCAGCAACTCCATGGAGAGGGAGAGCGCAAAGCCGAAGGCTGTGGCGGCGGCTGCCGCGGCGCGCGGGAAGCGGGGCAGCCACGCCAGACAGGCGACCGCGCCCAGCGGCATATACAACAGCACGTTGAGCACGACATCGCGCAGCATGAACCGGTCCCATTCGTGCGGCCAGGAATGAAGCAGCACCGACAGCGGTTCGGGCCGGCCGGCGAATGTGAAATGCCACGGGTAGAGCGAACCGTAGACGACGATCGCAACCACCAGCAGCAGCAAGCGGCGCATTTACGGCTCGAAGAAGCGGCGGAAACGAACCAGATCGACCAGCGCGAAGAACAGGTTCGCGAGTCCCAGCGCGCTCACTGCGCCGCGGAGGTACAGGCTCGACCAGTAGTCCTGAATGGCGGGCACTTGCAGCACGTAAGAATTAGCTTCCCAGAATGCGCTCCAGGGAAAGACCAGCAGGAAGAGGCCCATGGCGGTACACACAGCGATCAGCGCCGCGGCCTCCAGCATGTGATACCAGCGGTAGACCGGGCGCGCGGCAATCGGCGGCTGGGCGCCTGGAGGCAAATCGTTGTGCGGAACGTCGGGCCCCGGCGAGCGAGGCGTCATACGGCCACCGCCGTCTCGAAGAGCTCCAATTGCCGGTCACACGGGAACAGAACGCGGGCGTGCGCGCGCACGGGATCGAAGCTGAGCCGGTGCAGAGGCGTGGGGCCGAATTCGCGGAGGGCGCGCAGGTGTTCGGGCGTGCAATAGCCCTTGTGGGAGGCCAGGCCGTAAGCCGGGAAGACGGCGTCCCACACGCGCATCAACTCGTCACGCCAGACCTTGGCGACGATAGAGGCGGCAGCGATGGCGTGACAGCGCGCGTCGCCCTTGATCAGCGCGCGCTGCGGCACATCCACATCGAGCGACACGGCGTCCACCAACAGGAAATCGGGCGCGGGGTTGAGACGGCCGGCGGCCATCCGCATGGCTTGGCGAGAGGCCTGGTAGATGTTGATGGAATCGATGGTGGCCGAATCGGCCGCGGCCACGGCCCAAGCCACCGCGCGTTCGCGGATACGCGCGGCGAGCGTTTCGCGGCGCTCCGGCGACAGCAGCTTGCTGTCGTTGAGGCCGCGTATGGCGCGGTCGGGAGAGAGGATGACGGCGGCCGCCACCACCGGTCCGAACAGCGCGCCCCGGCCGACCTCATCCACGCCAGCCACCGAGTGAAAACCGCGCGCGCGCAACTCGCGCTCGATGGTGGCCTGGCAACGGATTTTGCCACACGCCGCGTCGGGCCGCATGGAGTCTGGACGCTATTCGCGCTCGCGGAGGCGGGCCGCTTTGCCCTTGAGGTTGCGCAGATAATACAGCTTGGCGCGGCGGACGCGGCCGGTGCGGACAACGTCGATGTGGTCGATGATGCGGGCGTGCACGGGGAAGATGCGTTCCACGCCTTGTCCGAAGCTGACCTTGCGAACCGTGATGGTCTCACCGAGTCCCGTATTGTTGCGGGCAATCATCACACCTTCGAAAGCCTGCAGCCGCTCCTTGTCGCCTTCCTTGATCTTGACGTGGACGCGAATGGTATCGCCCGGCCGGAACGTAGGCACATCGGTCCGGAGGTTCTTCTGAATAAACTTCGTCAACAGCGTGTTCTGCATTTGGAGATGTCCTTAAACTGTTTATTTTACAACGGGGAGGGGGGTGTTTGCTGGGCGATTGAGCCCGCGACCCAGCCGGCTTTTCGGGGCAGGCGCGATTCATCGGGACTTGCGCCCGCCGAGACAACGTCAGCCGGCGCATCACTGGTGTGCGCAGAAGCAACGCCAATCAGGCGGCCGGTGGCGTGCGAACGGTACGGGTGATCCGATCGCCGATGGGCTGGCGGATGAGGCGAAGATCATAGTCGATCCGAGATTCGTCTGTGTGCCCCAAAGGGGCAGATTGCCAGTGGGGGAAGGACCCACTCGAATAGTTGATGGTTAGATTCGATAGCTATCGAGCGGCCAGCTTGGGAAACCGGGCTGGGCGAAACCTCGTGATAAAGCCCACTTTTGGCGGCCAAGCAACCTGGCAGGCCGTAATGCGCGTGAAGCTCGAGCAGGCCTCGAAAGCGGCAATGTGGACGCCGACCCAGCAGATGATTGGGGAAGGCCGAGCGGATCGGGAAATGCCCGGCGCGGGAGCGCGCCAACGATACAACCATCGATTACCCATCCGGACCACCGGGGTAGTGAGCACGGCATGCGAGGAAGGTAGTCTGCGTCAGTGGGGGAGGCCCGGGATGGTCGGGGAGTCGCAATCCCCAAACGTCGTCGCAAGAATGGCGGACCATCTGGGCGTCGGAAAGGGTCAGATGTACCGACGAAGCCGGGTAACGCCGGTGGAGGGAAGGGCCCTTGCTGCTGGTGTGCTTGTGAAGGAGGAAAGGAGCGGTGATTGGCGATGAGCCTGGCACACCGAGCAAGATCCCGGACCTTCCGATCAAGCTGTATCGAAAGGCGAAGAACGGAAGGCGTCACAAGGTATCGTCGCACGGCACCAGCCAGTTCCCCGAGGAACGGGTGTTTGGCTCCCTGAGCGTATTGCGGCTGCAGGGGCCTATGAGCGCGCGTTCGTGAGTCTACGATGAAACCAGTCGGAAAGCCGGATGCGGGAAATCCACCAAACCCCGAAATAGGCTGCCCGCCGGATTTCGGAGTTTCGTAGCCTGTTTTCATGGGCGGCGATCGCGCACCAGCAGCGATGAAAATGGCCTAGCTTGTCGACCGTGGCAAGTCGCGGTTTCGGCTCTGGAGGCCACAACGTGTTTTCAATGACTTGCGGTGTATTTTCGAGAGCGTCCCCGAAATCTCATTCCCACGCGAAAGCCAGCAAAGGTGCGATGTCGTGATTGTCAGCGGCGCGCAAGGCAGCGATATACTGCTGCCGTGCAATGCCGGGATCCCGCAGGCTCTCCCGTCCCCATGAAAACCGTTCGCCGCCGAGCCGCATGATGAGAAGATCGGCCATGAAGCGTGCGTGACGGCCATTGCCGTTCGGAAACGGGTGGATCAGGACCAGCCGGTGATGAAAACGAACCGCGATCTCGTCAGCGGGATAGGTCTTGAATTCGATCCACGCTTTGGTGTCGTCAAGCAGCTTGCGAAGCTCGGTTGGTATCAGCCAGTAGTCAATCCCCATGTTCCGCTGACTGGTTCGGAAGCGGCCGGCCCATCGCCACACGTCGCCGAGCATGCGCCGGTGCAGCGCCTTGGCGAATTTTTCGCTCAGCAGATCGCGCCGTCGCGGGCCGAGCGCCCATTCCTGAGCGCGCGCGATATTCTCCTGCTCGGCCTCGTTCAACTCGGAGCGATAGGCTATGTGCGCCGGAATCAGATCGCGGATTTCCTCCGGCGTGAGCAGTGCTGCGGCATTGTCCGGTTCGAGAGTATGGTTCACGGCTAGTCCCAGAACAGCCGTGGGTTAGTGCGCCGGACAATCTCATCGAGCTGGGCCTCGGCGTCCTTGGGCCTGGCGGTTACCGCCTGGTTCTCCAACAGCATCGAATGCTCCACTGGCTCGATGCGCCGCCGCGCGAACAGCCGGGCCCGTTCGCGGACCATCGTCTTCAGCGGCTGGTTCGGCACCAGCGAATAGACCAGAGTGCAATCGAATGCCGCCGCAACCCGCCGTAATGTTGCCAGTTGAATCGTCCCCTTCACTTCCGATTGTTCGAGCGCGACGACGGAGGGTTGCGCGATGCGAAGCCGCTTCGCGAGCTGCGCCGAGGACATGCCGAGCGCCGCGCGGATGGCCCTGATCCACCCTCGCACAGGTGGCGCGAACCGGCTGGCCGGAGTGAATTCTTTCAGGCGTCGATCGAGGTTTGAGCGGGATCGCCCAGCAAGCTCAGCTTTGCTCATAGGCTACAGCCGATCAGAATGGCTAATATAAATAGACTATAACACATAAACTCGTTAATAATAAATAGGCCATGATATATGGTTCTTGTTCCTGCAATTCGCCTGAATTGCGCCTACCCGATCTCCAGCCGCACCACGGTTTCCAGGTGAAATGTCTGCGGGAACAGATCCACCAGCGTCATGCCGGCGATGCGGTAGCCGGACGCGGTTAGCGCCGCCAGATCGCGAGCCAGCGTGGCGGGATCGCAAGCCACAATTGCCAGGCGCCGCGGCTTGAGCGCGGCCAGCCGTTCCACCATGGCTTTGCCGAGACCCGCCCGCGGAGGATCGGCCAGCACGAAGTCGGGCGTGCGCTCCAGTTTTGCGAGCACAGCCTCCGCCGTGGCCTGTTGCGCCTTGACGCCCGCGAGGCCCGCCCGCTCGGCGTTGAAGCGTAAATCGCGCACCGCGCCGCCGCCGGCTTCGACCGCATTCACCCGCCGGAAGCGCCGCCCCAGCGCCAGCGAAAATAGTCCCACCCCGGCGTAGAGGTCGAGAGCCGTCTCGCCGCCGGCCCCATCAAGCGCCACATCCACCAACCGATCGGCCAGAAACCGGTTCACCTGGAAAAAGGAATTGCTGCTGACGCGAAAATGTCCGCCGTAATCGAGTGCGCCTTCCACCAGCCCCGGAATCCGCTCGCCGCACCACTCGAAGAAGCGGCGCGCCACCGGCCGTTTGGTGTCGATGACGTTGATCTGCACGCGCTCTTCGTCGCTGAACACCTCGATGGTTTCCATGAACAGCGGCCAGCGCGGCTCCTGCGCCATCTGGTTCAGGCTGGCAATGGCTTGGTTAATCTTGGGCGACGAGATCGGGCAATCGTCAATCGCGCACAGGCTGTGCGAGCGCGGCTCGCGATAGCCGATCTTCCGCTCCTCGACATGCAACTGCGCGCGGTTGCGATATCCCCACGCGGGGCCCGTCACCACCGCGATCTCGGCCGGCGGTTCGATCTTCCCGATCCGCCGCAGCTCCTCCACCAGGATGGCGCGCTTAGCTTGCAACTGGTATTCGTACGGCGCGTGCTGATAGTGGCATCCGCCGCAGCGGCCGAAAACCGCGCAGCCGGCGGCCACCCGCTCCGGCGCGGCCTCCAGCACTTCGAGCGTCCGCGCCTGCACCAGCCCCGGCTTCTCGCTGCGCGCCGTGGCGCGGATCCGCTCGCCCGGCAGCACGAACGGAGCGAACACTACGCGCCCATCCAGACGCGCCAGCCCGTCGCCGCCGTACACCAGTTTTTCCACCCGCACTTCGAAATTGCTTACGATAGGATTTACTCCCGTATCTCTAACCATGAAAACACGAGTCTTCTCCGGCATGCAGCCGACCGGAAACCTGCACATCGGCAACTACCTGGGCGCCCTCAAGAATTGGGTGCGCATTCAGAACGATTATGAGTGCATCTTCTGCATCGTCGATCTGCACGCTGTGACGGTTTACCAGGATCCCGCCGCGCTGCGCCGCAAGATCGAAGAAATAGCCGCGCTCTATCTGGCTGCCGGAATCGACCCCACCGCTTGTTCCATTATGGTGCAATCGGCGGTGCCCGCGCACGCCGAGCTTTCCTGGATGCTCACCTGCGTCACGCCGATCGGCTGGCTGGAGCGCATGACGCAGTTTAAAGGCAAGTCGGGAAAGCAGGAATCGGTGGGCTCCGGCCTGCTGCAATACCCCGTGCTGATGGCCGCCGACATTCTGCTCTACCAGGCCGGCATCGTGCCGGTGGGCGAAGACCAGGCCCAGCACCTGGAGCTGACCCGCGACATCGCGCAGCGCTTCAATTCGCTCTACGGCGAAACCTTCGTGGTGCCCGGCACCAGCCTGCCGGCGGTGGGAGCGCGCATCATGGGCCTCGATGACCCTACACAGAAGATGAGCAAATCGGCCGCCGGCCAGAACCACGCGGTGGCATTGCTCGATCCGCCGGCCGCCATCCGCAAAACCATCATGCGCGCCACCACCGATTCGAACCCGGCAGTGGACTTCGATAACGCCGGCCCCGGCGTCCTCAACTTGCTGGCCATTTACCAGGCTTTTTCGGGCGACAGCGACGAGGCCATGAAGGCGCGCTTCACCGGCATGCGCTACGGTGATTTGAAAAAGCAAGTGGCCGACATGACCGTCGCGCACCTGGAACCCTTCCAGCAACGCTATCGCGAAATCATCAACCAGCCGGGCTATCTCGCCAACGTCCTCCGCCAAGGCGCCGCGCGCGTGGCCCCCATCGCCAATCAAACCGTCCAATTGGTGAAAGAGCGCATGGGGCTGTACGTAGGCTGAGGGCCTCAACTACCCGTCCGCCGGCAGATCGTGGCGCAAGCTGTCAAGACTGCTGAGCCGAGAGTCATCTCGGCTTTTCTTCGCGGAAGATCTTCCAAAAGCAGCCGGTGCGCGATGATCGGAAATCGGACCGCATCAAAACGTATACTGAAAACATCCCGTCTGCCCGCGCCACGGATCACCAGCCCATCTGACGCATACGCTCTAGGATGATCGCGCTGTAGTCGCTCATGTGTTCCGGCCGCCACCGCAGCGGAGCCGGGAGGATGGCCGCCAGCCGTGCGCCCTGCTCCCGGTCGACGCGATTTGCGGAGATCCGATAATGGTATCGTGATGCCGCTTCGGCCCCGTAAACACCCGGTCCCCACTCGACCACGTTCAGGTACAGTTCTAGGATGCGGCGCTTGCCCAAGACTAACTCGGCTACTGGTACCAATGTGAACTCGGCGCCCTTACGCAAGAAAGACCGGCCAGTCCCGAAGAACAGGTTTTTCACGAGTTGCTGGGTGATGGTGGAAGCGCCGCGGCCGCGGCCTTTCTCCAAATTGGCCTCCACCGCGGTCTGCATCTCATGCCAGTCAAAGCCGTGGTGCCCGTAGAAACGTCCATCTTCCGCGGCGATCACTGCGTGCTGGAAGTCGGGCGATATCCGGTCGAGCCGGACGAAGGTGTACCGCTTGTGATATGGCTTCCTGTGTATCCAGGACTGCACCCGCCGCTCGATGTGCACAGCGGTGAACGGCGGATTTATCCAACGAACGCACACGAGGCTGAGAGCGAGCAGCGACCACCCGACAAGCACGGCTGTGAGGCACCATCGAAGCAGACGCCGGACGATGCCCTTGCGCCGTGGTTTTTCGGATCGAGAGCGTTTCACTGACGCCACATTCCAGGATAAGCCGGGGCGGGTGGGGGCAGCGGGGGCGGGCGCATCGGTGTGCTGCGCTCGCCGTATGAAACAGGCGGTTCGAATCGGGCTGTGTGGACTGTTTTCGCTCGTGGCCTTGGCGCAAACGCAGCCCAGCGTGGCGGAGATTCTCCAGAAAGTCAGCCAGACCTACAAGGCTGTATCAGAGTACGAATTCGTGGCGGACCTAACCGCGCGGGACGCTGCCGGGAGCACGTCGGCCGGCCACATGCTATTCGCATTTAGATCACCAAACAGATACCGAATGGAGGGCGCGGTTCCCGATATGGAAGGGGGCGGCTCGGGCTCTGGCAAAGTCATCATGGTCGTTGACGGGTCAACATTGTGGACGTACGAGCCCGGATCGAACGAGTGCTGCACTGTCCCCGCCAGCGAACTGACCGCCAACGCTCCAGGCGATCTGGGGGACGCGAGTCCAGCAGCCATGGACCAGTTCATGACGTGGCGATACCGTGGCGCCACAGGCTTCGCCGAAGGGGCCAAGTTTCTTCGGGACGAGGCAATCGAGTTTGGGGGCGCCAAGGTGGATTGTTACGTTGTAACCGTTTCGCAGAAGAAAGGCGAAAATACTTACACCTGGTGGGTGGACAAGCTGCACTCGCGTATTCTGCGCGAGGACAGCGCCAAGTCCAGCTCCGTATTCACAACCATCAAGCTCAACGAGCCGCTCTCCGATGACCTCTTCAAGTTCGAGCCGCCGCCCGGTGCTCGGAAGGCGGAGTGTCAGCGCTAGGCAGAAAAATGACTATACTCCAGTATGCGCTCCCTCGTTCTCTCGCTCTCCTTGCTGGCCGCTAGCCTGGTATGGGCTGCCGATGCCTCTGCTCAAACGATTAGCGTGAGCTTTCCAGCCACGCGTGCCGAAAAGCCTCTGGACGGACGCCTGCTGCTTCTGCTCTCGAACGATCCAAGCGACGAGCCGCGCATGCAGATCGACGATTCGATTAAGTCGCAGATGATTTTCGGTGTGACCGTCGACGGGTGGAAGCCCGGTGAGCCCATCGCTATCGGCGACGATGCGCAGGGCTATCCGCGAGCGAGCCTGAAAGACGTGCCCGCCGGAGAGTATACAATCCAGGCCGTGCTGAACGTTTTCGAAACCTTTCACCGCTCGGACGGTAAGACCGTGAAGCTGGCGCCGGATCGCGGCGAAGGCAAGCTCTGGAACATTGCGCCTGGCAATCTGCTGTCGAAACCGAGGCTGGTTCATATAGGTCCCGGAGCGCCGCCGATCGCAGTGTCGCTCGATGAAGTTATTCCGCCGATCAAACCCGACCCTGATACCAAGTACATTCGCCACGTCCGCATCCAATCGCAGCTCTTGACCACATTCTGGGGCCGGCCGGTGTATCTCTCGGCGGTCGTTCTCGTGCCGGAGGGTTACGACGCTCATACGGAGGCGCACTATCCGCTGATCGTCTTTCACGACCATTTCGTAACTGGCTTCAGCGACTTCCGCGAGACTCCGCCAGACCCCGACCTGAAGCCGGATTACTCCGACCGCTTTCATCTACCGGGTTACAACCGGATCATGCAGGAAGAGGCGTATAAGAACTATGAGGCATGGATTGCGCCCGCCACGCCGCGTATGCTGATCGTGAAGTTACAACATGCGAATCCGTATTACGACGACTCCTATGCGGTGAACTCGGCAAATGTGGGGCCCTACGGAGATGCCATCGAAACCGAGCTGATTCCGGACATCGAGCGTCAGTTTCGCGGCATTGGCCAGGGCTGGGCCCGATTCGTCTACGGAGGCTCGACCGGCGGCTGGGAATCTCTCGCCGTACAGATGTTCTATCCGGAGCACTATAACGGTGCGTTCGTCGCTTGCCCGGACCCGGTCGATTTCCACGCTTACATGACGGTTGACCTGTATAAACAGGACAATATGTTCTATATCCAGGGCGCGAACAAGCAGGTAGAGCAGCCAGGCATGCGCGACTATCTGGGTCACACGTTGATGTCGATGCGTGACAATATCGCCTATGAAGCCGCGCTCGGCGATCGCGGCCGGTCGGGCGAGCAGTTCGACATCTGGCAGGCGGTTTATTCGCCAACCGCGGAAGACGGCTATCCGCAGCCGATCTTCGATAAGCGGACCGGCGCGATCGACCATCGCACTGCCGAGTACTGGCGCGAGCACTATGACTTAGATGCTATCCTGCAACGCGATTGGACAACACTTGGGCCGAAGTTACAAGGAAAGATCCATCTCTATGTCGGCTCGGACGACACTTACTTCCTGAACGATGCGGTTTACCTGATGGAAGACTTCCTGAAGCAGACCGGCACTGCCGGACACGGCGTTCCCTACCAGGGTGAGGTTCGCTACGGACCACGCGCGGAGCACTGCTGGAACGGCGATCCGGCGAAGCCGAACTGGTACTCGCGGCTGCATTACAACCAGATGTATGTGCCGCAGATTATGGAGCGCATTCAAAAGACGGCGCCCGCTGGAGCGGACCTGACAAGCTGGAGATACTGAGCGGGCCGGAAAACGCCGCGGCGGTAGGACAGGCGATCGGTTCATGCCGCCTGTCTTACCGCCGGCAGCGACAGGCCACAAACGGCGATGGCCTGTCCTGCGTGGCTAGCGCTATGGCCGCGCTTCGTGGCGCGCGGCCTGAGCGGTGCGCGTGGCGCGGTGGCGCAATTCGCCCAGGTTGAGGCGGGCCAGCGCCGTCGCGATGGCGCCTCCGACCAGCAGGGGCACGGTGAGCGAAAAGAACATGATGAACGAAAATGTTTTGGCAGCGTCCTTCTCCACGTCGAACAGGCCCAGCGCCACCACGCAGGCCACCTGGAACAGCCCCAGGTTGCCGGGGGCGTTGGGTATCACCGTTGCCAGGCGCACCACGGTGAGCACGCCGCCGGCCACCCAAAAGGAAAGGTCGAAACCATCGGCTTTCATCAGCGCCCACACCGTGGCGACTTGCAGCGCCAGATACAGCAAGCTGACGAGCATCGTCTTGCCCAGTGTGGGCAGACCTCCCATCAGGTGCAGTCCTTCCTCCACGTGGCGCAGAGTGGAGGACCAGCGGCCCTGGCCGATTGCGGCGTGAACATCCTGCTTGTGCCACACCACCCAGCAGAAAACGCCGGCGCCGGCCAGCAGCAGTGCCGCCAGGACCCGCACCAGCAGGGTGAGGTCTGGCGGTATTCCTTTGACATAACCGGCGGTCACCGCGAAGGCGGCCATCATCCAAAGCCCATCCATCAGCCTTTCCACGACGGCCGAGGAGAGGCTGAGCGATATGCGGAAATTGTTCCAGTGGGCCAGCAGGTAGCAGCGAATCACTTCTCCGGTGCGCAATGGCAACAGCTCATTGGCGAATAGGCCGATATAGACCGACTGCACGGTGCGCCACAAGCGCAGCCGCACCACCGGGGCCAGCAGCGTATTCCAGCGCCATGCGTGGCAGACGTACACGGAAAGATCGAAGACCACGGCCAGCAGGACCCAGCGAAAGTCTAGCGCGGCAATGGCGCTGACCAGGTCGTGCAGGGGATAGCCGTGCAGCACCCAAACCAGGCAGGCGGCCGAAAGACAATACAGAACCGCCTGCGGCAGCCAGGCGGGGATGCGGCGCCGTTGCGGCAGCGTTGCGGCTGAAGAGGCCATAGGCAGTCAGAGCCGCAAACCGGCGGCTGGGCGTAACGGAACTCGGCTTCCGGCGGGCGCCGGCGTTCGGGGCCTCACGCATCCATCATAACGTGGCAGAATGGATGGCTGAGATGAAAACTCGTTTACAAGTTCTGGCGATCGCGGCGGCTGTCTGTCTGGCGGCGCCGGCGCAGACGCCCGACCCCGCCAAGCCGGACCAGGAGCATGCCGGCGGCGCGGCGCCGTCGGCGCAGACGCCGGCGATCCTGCGCGGCATCCTGATCGACGCCGCTTGCCGCGATTTTTCCCGCTACAATTTGCGCCTCTCTCCGCAAGCTCTTCCCGCCCCGGCCAAGGAATCGGATACCAAGACGGTCGGCGGCAATGCAACAGCCTCGGGAATTACGGTGGACGCGCGCACACTGGATGCGGAACGGGCGGACGCGATGCCCCACCAGGTCGCCGACCTGGTGAGCCGCCAATCCGATCCCACCTGCGCCATCAAGGGCAACACGCACGCCTATGCGCTGCTCCTGGCCGATGGACGCGTGGCCGACCTGGACGAAGGCGGCAACACTTTCGCCGATGCGGCCGTGAAAGCCGACCCGCAGGGCCGCGCCATGCTCGCCGGGCAGGGCCCCGGTTTCAAGCCGATCGTCTCCGTGACCGGGCACGTTCAGGGTTCGCGGATTGTGGCTAGCGCAGTGAAGGTCGTGCCGCAGTAGAAGGAGTGCGTTGGTAGGACGGGCGATCGTCTTTTGTCGCCTGTTTTCCACTCATCGGCGACAGTCCACAAGAACCGATGGCCTGTCCTACCTGTTCTTACAAGGAATAGCCCATGGACAAGTTTGAAGAGATCACGGCGAAGCGCAAGCGCGCACACGCCAGGTTCGTTGCCCTGAAATCCGAGGTGTATCGCGGTTTTCTTGAAATGGAGCGAGCGGCATATGCCGATGGCGCGCTGCCCAAGAAGCACAAAGAGCTGATCGCGGTCGGTATCTCGGTCGTCAAGGATTGCGAATCCTGCATGCAGTGGCACATCGAACAAGCGGTCGCCGCCGGGGCGACTTTCGAGGAAATATTCGAGGCTATCGAGGTAGCGATAGAGATGGGAGGCGGCCGTGCTACCGTGTCCGCCCGCTTTGCGCTGGAAGTGATGGACAGTCTGAAATTGGCGCCGAGCGGAGGCCGGTGACTCCCTGCGCTTGCCGAGGAACCGTGCATTGGTGGGGCATGCTTTAGCTTGCCGATGCCCGCTTGCAGGCGCGTTTTTTCACGGCTTCTCCATCCCGATTACGGATCGAATCGTTCGCGCAGCTCCGGCGGGACGATCGGGCACAAATCGTCCTGCCGCCCGAACGCACGGTAGCGAATGCGCGCTGCAAAGTCGTAGACCGCATCTCGCTGCGGGTGCGGAATTGCGGCCACGAGAGAGGCTAATACTCTCCATCCTCCGCCGAGTCGCCGAAGAATATGAATGCAAGCATCTGAACCCACCAGGAGCGAGGCATCATGAGTTTCGACGGCCATACTGTCGGGCATGCAGCCGCGCCGGTCAGCAGGAACTCTCGCCCGGAATGTCTCCCCCTGTAAAGGTGCGAATCGGAACGCCGTTCCGGTGCGGTCATGCTTCAAGACAAACTTCACCGCCCGATGACACAGTCCGCAATGCCCATCGTAGAAGACGATCTCGGGTTGCGGCGGAGGAGGAGGCATTAAAAGCTGTGAAAACCCGCCCGCAAGCGGGCGTTGGCAGGTTTAAACCTGCCCCACTTACTCGCCCTTCTTGCGGATCTTGATGTCGAGGCGCTTGATTTTCTGGTTGAGAGTGGAGAGCGGCACGTGCAGGCCTTCGGCGGCTTCGGTCTGGCTCCAGTTCGCCTGTTCCAGGCGCTCGATGATGACACGGCGCTCGTAATCATTGACGATCTGGAACAGAGTGGCATCGGGCGCCAGCGGCGAGCCTTCGCTGCGTTGCAGGCGGATGCCGTTGGCTTCGAGCAGCGCTTCGGGCAGCACGTCGATGGGCACGCTCGTGTCAGTGGCCAGCACCACGGCGCGCTCCACCACATTCTCCAGTTCGCGCACGTTGCCTGGCCAGGAGTGCTCCATCAGCACCTGTAGCGCCTCGGGCTGGAAACGCAGAATCGAGTGGCCGTTCGCGTCCAGATACTTGCCGTTCTCGCGGCAGTAATAAGTGAAAAAGTAATCCGCCAGCAGAGGAATGTCTTCCTTGCGATCGCGCAGCGGAGGCAGCGCGATGTTAATCACATTCAGCCGGTAGTAAAGATCCTCGCGGAATTTGCCTTCCTTGACCAGTTGGTGCAAGTCGGCGTTGGTAGCGGCGAGAATGCGCACATCCACTTTGATGGGCCCGGTCGAGCCGAGCGGGGTGAACTCTTTTTCCTGGATGACGCGCAGCAGCTTGATCTGCGTCTCCGGGCCGATGGTGCCGATCTCGTCGAAAAAGATGGTGCCTTTGTCGGCGACTTCGAAGTAGCCCTTCTTGGATTGCACGGCGCTGGTAAACGCGCCCTTAGTGTGGCCGAACAGAGTGGATTCGAGCAGGTCTGGCGGCAGTTGGCCGCTGTTGACGGCAACGAACAACTGGTCCGCGCGCGGCGAATTGGCGTGAATCGCCTTGGCGATGATCTCCTTACCGGTGCCGGTCTCGCCGGTGATCAGAATCGTGGAACGGCTGGAGGCCACCTGCGCCACCAGGTCCAGCGTGCGCACCATGCGCTCGCTCTTGCCGATGATGTTGGGGAAGCTGTAGCGTTCCTTGAGGGCGCGCTTGAGGTGCGTGTTTTCGTATTCCTGGCGGCGCAGCGCAATCATGCGCCCGATCTCGATCAGCAGTTTTTCGTTGTCCCACGGCTTGGAGAAGTAGTCGTTGGCGCCGAGCTTGAGGGCTTCCACCGCGGCTTCCACCGAGCCGTAAGCGGTGATCATGAAGATGGGCGTTTCGCGGTCGCGCGTGCGGATCTCGGCCAGCACGTCCATGCCGGAGCGGTCCGGCATCATCAGGTCGAGCAGCACCAGATCGTAGAGGTGCGCGTCCATCTTCTCGATGCCCTCGGTGCCGTTCTGCGCCAGAGTTACCTTGAACCCTTCGCTCGAGAGCAGCAGCTCGAGGCCTTCGCGGATATCGACTTCGTCGTCGACGACGAGGATGTCGCCCTTGGTTTCAGATGGGCTGAATGGCGTGTCGGTCATTTCAAGCGGCGCTTACCGGTTGCCGCGGGGCGGCTGCAACCTTGGCGAGCGGCAATTCGATGCGGAACTGGGCGCCCCCGCCGGGGCGGTTGGTAACCTCGATGGAACCGCCATGCTCCTGAATGATCCCATAAGTCACCGCCAGCCCCAGGCCAGTGCCCTGGCGCGCGGGCTTGGTGGTGAAGAACGGGTCGTAGACGCGGTGCAGGTGCTCGGGGGCGATGCCGGTTCCGCTGTCGGCCACTTCGATGCGCGCCCGCGCCCCTTCCATCCAGGTGCGCACCTCCAGTGCCCCGCCGCTGCCCATGGCGTCGCGCGCGTTGAGGATCAGGTTGAGAAACACCTGCTGCAACTTGCCGGCGTTGCCGTGGACCGGCCCTAATTCGGGATCGAGATCGGTGTGGACCTGGATACCCGTCTTCTGCAGTTGATGCTCGAGCAGCGAGAGCGTCTCCTGAATCACCCGGTTGAGCTTGACTTCGCCGAACGAGGTGCTCGATGTGCGCGAGAAATTGAGCAGCGAATTGACAATCTCGCTGGCGCGGAAGGTCTGCTTGGCGATCTTATCGAGGATCACCGATTTCTGCGTATCGTCGGCCACCTGCTTGGCCAGCATCTGCGCGTAGGTGGAAATCACCGCCAAAGGCGTATTCACCTCGTGGGCCACGCCGGCAGCCAGCAGCCCGATGCTAGACAGCTTGTCGGCCTGTACCAGGCGCTGTTCCAGCTCGGCACGGTCGGTGACGTCATCGAAGATCACCAGCCGGCCGATCCGTTCCTGGTCCTTGGAAACCAGCGGCGCGATGGCGATATTCAAGATGGCTTCACGGCGCAGCGGCGCAGGGCCCGGGTGGCCATTGCCGCTGGCGGCGGCCGGCAGCTTGAGCACGAACTTGTAAATGTGATGAATGCCGGTTTCATCGCGCATGCGGTCGAACTCACCCAACAGGGCCGCCGGAAACAGCTCCGCCAAGCGCCTGCCTACGGCGCGCTCGCGCGGGATGCCGCTCAACTGCTCGATCTGGCTGTTCCAGCTTTCCACCCGGTCGTCCAGGTCGGCCGCCAGAATTCCCACGTTAATCGATTCCACGATATTCTCGCTGAATTCCTTCAGCCGCTCGTATTCATCCACCTTGCGCTGCAGCGAGCGGTACAGCCCGGCGTTTTCGATTGCGATTCCCACGTAGCCGGCCAGGGTGGCCAGCAATTCCATGTCGACGCTGGCGAGGTAGTCGCCGTCGGTGGTGCGGCTGATGCCCAGGTAGGCAATGGTGCGGCCGCGCACGGTACACGGCACATAATACGTGAGGTCCAGGTCCGCGATGGTGCGCCGCACCGAAGACGGCCAGGAAGTGGAGATGGCGTCGATCTGGTGGTGTGTGCGCTCGAAAAACAGGTATGGCTCCGGCAGTTTCCAGTTGAGAAAACTCAGGTCCAGATCCGGGGCTGTGTCGGCGGCCAGCCGTGGGTTGCCGCCCATCGCGGTGCGCAGCCGGAAGATCGGATCGCCAGTCGGGGAGACCACCCCCTCTTCGCGCAGGAAGAAGGCCAGGTGGCTCACCGAAAGCGTCGCGATCAACCGCTCGCCCGCTTTGGCCAGCATGGTATCCAGGTCGGCTTCCGAGCCGAGCTCCTGCGCGAACTCCACCAGCGTGCTGCGGTAATCGTAGCGGTCGCGGTAGAAATGGCGGTCCAGCTTCTCCTGAATCCAGGTGTGGATTGGCTGGAACAGAAAAGCGCCAATCAGCATCATGATCAGCGGCGCCGTGTTACCCAGGTTGTTGAAGTAAACGTGGGCCAGGTTGCCCAGCGTGATCACGATCAGGTAAAAGCCGGCCAGCACGCAGATGGTGGCCAGCGTGTACGCGTATCCGCGGCGGAACAGGATATCCACGTCCATCAGCCGGTAGCGAACGATGGCGTAGGCCAAGCTCAACGGCAGGAGTACCACCGAAAGCACCGCCAGACGGAGGTTCCCGGAGGGCACCGCGCCCAGCGCGTAAGGCACCACGTAGAATACCGTGTAAGGCAGCATGGCGCAAAACGTGCCGTTGCGCAGCCACTTGAGCTGTTTCCGCACAATCGGGTCTTCCGCTTTGCGGTATGCCAGGCTGACCGCTACGCCGCCCAGCAGATAAGGCACTACCGTAAACACCACCCAGATGCGGTTGAGCATCCAATTTAATTCAATGGGGGAGACGGCGGCCTTCAGTGTCTCGGAAGAAAAGCCGATATAGACCAGCGAGAGCAATGCGGCGGGGACGTAGAGGAGTACGCGCCTATAGCGTTTCCGGAACCAGCCGTTCGGTTCCGGGAAGGTCAGGCAAAAGTGTAGAAACACCGTGGGCGCCAACAGGCCGGCCAAGAAATTGCCCAGGTAGATGACTTTGTCGAGGTTGTTTAGCTGGCCGGTGTAGTGAAAGCAGAGCAAGACAAATGACGCCAGGCAGAGCACATAGAAATGCGTCGCTTTCTGCGCGCTGCCGCGGCGAAAGTAAACGAAAAGTCCGATAACCAAGTAGGCGCAGCCGGCCAGGTACTGGTACATCACAGCCCGGTCGCGTGCCACCTCTTCAGTGATCACGCTGGCATCAAACTCCTTGCCGCGGCGCAGGTGGTAATTAGCTCTGGTCCATGTGCCCACGCGGACCAGGATGCGGGTCACGTCCAATGCCTGCTTGACCGGCTCGCCATTGATGCTCAGCAGCCAGTCGCCGGTGTGAATGCCGGCGTTGGCAGCGCCGCTGCGCGGACGTACGTGCTCCGCCTGGACCCCGCCTTGGCGGTCCGCCCAAATCGCGCCATCTTCGGCAAGACCATGAAATTGAAGACGTTGTTCGAAGTTAATGGCGGCCGCGACGACCGCCGCAACGGTCGCGATGGTGAGCAGCGCGGTAGATAATTGGAACTTAAGTTCCTTCATGTTGGCTGCCGGCCGTGTTCAGCGAGACACTTCCTCCCAGGCCCATAAGCACGTTTGATGCCGCGAGAGGAATGCCCTGCCAATTCCAGACTAGCTGATAATCCTATGGCTTCCAAGCTTGGGACCAAGGCCACCTCCGCTTTTTGGGAGAATACACTATGCGGAAGTGTATACCTTTGTGGGTGGGCGGCTTCACTCCTTGCCCGCCGTACTGGGACCGGCGGCCTAGGTGATTAGAACGGTATTACCGGCCCGGCTGAATGCTGTACAATGGACCAGATGCGCCATAGCAGGCGGCAAGCCGCCGAGACCGCGCTTCCACTTGCTCATTTGAGGAATTCATGAGAACCGTTCTGATTGCCACTGCGCTGGCCGGGTGGTCCATGTGGTGTTTGGCTGCCCAGGCCCCGGAGGCAGGGGCGCAGGCGGCGCAGCAGCCGGCGGCATCTCCTGCACCGCAGAATCCGCCGGCCGACGCCAATGCGCGCCCGGCTGCCGGTGCAGCCATCGATCCCGCCAAAATGGCCGCTCCCGCCGCCACAAAGGCTGCTCCGCCAAGCTCGAAGGTCTACGTGATTGGCGCAGAAGACGTACTGAAGATCGTAATTTGGAACAACGCTCCCATGTCCGGGGAGTTTCCGGTGCGTCCGGATGGGGCGATCTCCATTCCGCTGCTCGGAGACGTGACGGTTGCGGAGAAGACCCCGCAGCAGGTGGAGGAAGACATCGCGCGCCGGCTGGTGGATGGCCAGTTGATTCGCGATCCCCACGTCAGCGTGGGGCTGACGGCGGTTCACAGCAAGAAGTACTACATCCAGGGCGAAGTGAATAAACCAGGATCGTACGATCTGGTGGTCCCGACCACGATTATGGAGGGGCTGGTGAATGCCGGCGGATTCCGCGATTTTGCCAACACCCGGAAGATTCGCATTCTGCGGGGCAGCCAGGAGTTCAAGTTTAACTACAATCAGGTGAGCCACGGCAAGAACCGGGAACAGAACATATACCTGGAGCCGGGAGACCAGATTATCGTTCCCTGACACGCGGGCTGGGAGCACGAGGGAATCGGAGGTAACCGACAGCAATATGGGTGCAGCGCAGAATTATGGCAGCGCTTCGCGGCGTCAACCGGACATCGAAGATTACATCGACATGCTCCGGCGCTACCGCTCCTGGATCATCGGGCCGATGTTCGCGGGGCTGGTGGTTTCGGTGGTGGTGGCCTTTTTCTGGCCCGACACGTACGTCTCGACGGCCGTGATGACGATCACGCCGCAGCAGGTGTCGCAGAACCTGGTTCACTCCGACGTCGCCACGCAGATGGGTATGCGGCTGCAAGAGATGGAAACCGAGATCTTGAGCCGCAGCAGCCTTTCGGACCTGATCGTGCACTTGGATCTGTACAAGAAAGAGCGCACGCAGAAGCCGCTCGAGGATATCGTGCAGGACATGCGGAACAAGGCCATTCAGGTGAAGTCTTACGAGCCGACGGCCTCGGGAACCGAAAACCGCGTACAAGCCTTCACGATCTCCTTTAGCTACACGGACCGTTATAAGGCCCAGCAAGTGGTACGCGAGCTGATCGGCAAGTTCGAGGAACAGAACTTGATTTACATGACCAAGACGGCGAGCGTGACCACGGAGTTTTTGGGCGACGAATTGAAGAACGCCAAGCAGCACCTGGAGGATCTGGATCAGAAGCTTACGCAGTTCAAGGTGGCCAACCAGGGAAAATTGCCCGACCAGTTTCAGGCCAACGTGCAGGCGGAAAACGCCGCCGAGGCCGAAGCCGCCAGGATGGCCGACACGCTGTCCCAGGCGCAGGCGCGGAAAGTAATGCTGGAGCAGTCGTTGCAGAACCTGATTGCCGATCAGAGTTTCTATGCGCAACATGGCGAGGATGTGGTGAGCACCGGCGGCGGCACCGGCAGCGGGGTGAAGGGCCAGCAGTTGGTCGCCCTGGAGGCGATTTTGACCCAACAGAAATCGAACCTGGCCTCCATGTTGAAGCTGTACGGCGAGAATTATCCGGAAATCAACTCTATCAAGGCGGCGATTTCGGTTTCCGAAGCGCAGAAAGCGGATCTCGAGAAGCAACTGGAAGCGCAAGCGGCTTCGTCCCCGGATCGGGGCTCGGTGAAAGTGTCGAACCCGGCCGTGCAGGCGCGGCTCGAGGAGCTGAAAAACAGCATTGCCACCATCAAAATCCAAATCCAGACCACGCAGGGCGATATCGACCGCGTGATCAAGAACCAGGGGCTACTGAACCAAAAAATCGCCGCTTATCAGACGCGTATCGAGCAGGCGCCGCTCAACGAGCAGGAGTATATGCAGCTCAACAGCGACTACCAGCTTGCCAAGGCAAATTACGAGGGGATGGTGCAGAAGCGGGACTCCTCGGAAACGGCGAAGGACCTGGAGCAGCACAAGGGCGGCGAGAATCTGGAGTTACTGGACCCGGCCTCGCTGCCGGAACAGGCTACCGATCCGAACCGTCCGGCCTGGGCGGCGATTGGAACGGCTCTCGGGCTGGTGATTGGGATCGTGCTGGCGGGAGCCAGGGAGATGCGCGATACCTCGCTGAAGAATTTGAAAGACGTGCGCGCTTATACCAACCTCCCCGTGTTGAGCAGCATTCCCTTGTTGGAGAACGCACTATTGGTGCGCCGCAAGAGACGTCTGTTCTGGCTGGCGTGGTCCAGTTCCTTCATTGTTGGCTGCCTGGCGATGACGGTTTCCGTTTACTATCACTTTTTTGGCAGGAGCTAGCCACGGCGAGTGCCGGCTGGAGGTAACCATGAGTCGAGTACACGATGCTTTACGCCGGGCCGAACAAGGCGCCCTGTTGAACGGGGAGGAGCCGGCGGAAGTCCGTGCGGAAACGCCGCGCACGCCCGAGTTTCTGCCCGTGAATCGGGGCGCCCCGGCGGCGTCCGCCCGTTTGAGCCTGGACCCCGAAGCGCTGCGCGATGTCGAGACGGTGCCGTTTAATCCGGCGCCGGAATCGCACTTGCTGGATCTGAACACCTCCCACGAAACCCCCGCGGAAGAGTTCCGCACGCTCCGCACGCGTCTGAATCACCTGCAAACGTTGCAGCCGCTGCACACGGTGGTGGTGACCAGCCCGTCGCCGGCGGAAGGCAAGACCTTCAGCTCCGTCAACCTGGCTCTGGCCCAGGCACACCTGACGGAAAGCTCGGTGTTACTGGGCGATTTCGATCTGCGGCGGCCCATCGTTCACAACCTGTTGCAGATCGATCGGTCGCCCGGCCTTTCCGATTACATCACCGGCGCGTGCACCTTTGCGCAGGCGCTGCGCAAGGTGCAGGGCACCAACCTTTACCTGCTGCCGGCCGGCACGCCGGTGAAGAATCCTCTCGAACTGCTGAATATGCGGCAAGCCAAACAGTTGTTCGAGGATCTGCCGCGCCTTTTCAACTGGGCGATCTTCGATACTCCGCCGCTGCTGTTTTCGGCGGACGCGAACCTGCTGTCGACCATGGCGGATGGCACGATTCTGGTGGTCAAGATCGGCACCACCACCTTCGACAATGTGACGCGCGCCATTCAATCGTTGTGCGAGAACAACGTGCTGGGGATCGTCGCCAACGGCGCCCGCGCATCGGAGCTGTACAGTAAGTACACGTATTATTACTCGAAGACCGAGTAAGGGATGTGGCCCGCGGGTGCGATAGAGTCACAGGTTTCGGGGTTGAAGGCCCGTCTTCTTTGAGATTCTCGCAAGGATGGCAGGGCCGAGTTCTTCCGAATCGTGGAACGAGAATGGATAGTCCGCCCATCCATCCTTCTTCATGATTTTGTGAGAGCCCACCGTGCGCTCATGGCGCCACCCGATCCGCCGCAAAGCGCCAAACACGCGCCGCGCCTTCGCCGCAGGCCAAGAACTCATGCAGCTATGTCGAACACGGCATGCGCCGAGTCCGGAGGCAACTCGCCGTGTGCAATCCGGTCGAGAACAATCTCCTGGGCGGCCGACTGAGCTCGCTCGATCGCATCCTGCCTCGAATTGCCGTAAAGGAGAACGTTCAGTTCCGGCACCTCGGCAATCCAACGGCCATCGAGTTCGCAATCAAGCTCGATCGTGAGCTTCATAGCCACAGCTTACCACGACGACCGATTCGCCGGCCCCCGCAGCAGGCTGCCTGTTCCTCCCATGACTCGGGATTGACCGGATCTGCCGCGAACGCGTGGGGTCGGCTCGATTCTACGGGCGCTTACCAGCTAATGGATATATGCGGTGTTCTCTTCGGTCTGATGGCTTGGTGCATATCTCAATGAAGTGAAACCCAAAAGCGGTCACGTAAAATAGTTCTTCGGTATCGTGTTTGACTCTCTGGCCTGAGTACTGCGTGCCCTCGTTTATGTCCTGGATGGTCGGCATCGGAATACTTATCTCCTTGCGGGATTCCACGAGTCGAAGACGCATCAGGTTATCTAGGGCGATATCACACTGCTCTTTCGACTCTCGTCTCTGCGGCCCCAATTCGGTTTCGGCCTCGGCGCAGCTCAGGGGCTCATTTCCAGAGGGTGAGTACCCGATCATGTCCCATACCTGGAAGATTTTCCGATCAGGAAGGCCGTGGCTCCGTATCAGATCGCACTGCGAAGCATGTTCTAGCTGAATTGGAAGAACTTCCGTCGTCAGGATATGCCTGCAGATTCCGTCCAGAAGCCGGTCATTCCGCACGGGTCTGTGACATCCCATCACCTGCGTTAGGAATGGGAAAGACCTTCCCGGAAGCTCGTCAAATCATCTCATTGAGCAGTTCCGGCCTCGGGCGCGGGATCACGACCTTATTCACCAGCATGCCCTTCTGACCCACCACGGCCGCTCCGGCATCGATCGCGGCTTGCACCGCGGCCACGTCGCCGGTCAGCGTCACGAAGGCTTTGCCGCCCAGCGCCATGGCCAGGCGGATTTCGATCAACTGGACGTCGGCCGATTTCACCGCCGCATCCGCGCCTTCAATCAGAGCTGCCACCGAGAACGATTCCAGAATCCCAAGCGCTTCGAGCGCTTCCACCTTGGACGAGCCGGCGATGGCCGGGAAGACGGATTCGTGCAGGTTGGGAATGACGAAGGAATCGATCACGGAAAAATTGCCCGCGCCGATGCCCGCCGCGACGCTCGCCTCGACGGCTCCGACTTCGCCACGCACCATCACCATGTACTTGCCCGAGCAGATGGAACGCGACAGCATGACTTCCACCGACGCCGTCTTGAGCATGGCGTCGGTAACCAGAAAGCCGGCCGCGATGCTGGTGAGTTCGATGAGTCCAATGGAATTGGCGGTCATGGTTTATGCCACTATCTCCACGTATTCGGGGGTGACCATGCGAACCTTGCCGGCGATGCTCGCGTGCACGTGGGCGCCGAGCTTGGAGTCTTCGACGCGTCCGGCCACTTGCCCCTTCTTAATTTTCTGCCCTTCGCGGACCACCGGCACGGCGGCCTCGCCGGCGCCCTGACGCATGCGAATGCGCACCATCGCTGGCGCGCACGCGGCGGGATCGAAGGGCGTCTCTCGCTCATACTCCTCGACTTGCAACCGCCGCCGCAATTGCGACAACGGCACGCGCCGGAATTCTTTCATGGGATGCACCGCGACCGGCTTCTGCTGGACGAATTTCAAGCCGGCGGCGCGGCGGTCGCGTTTGCCATCGTCGCAGGCTTCCTTGGGGTAGAGATCTTCGGGACAGGCGTAGAGCGTGCACAGGCCGCAGGCGCAGCACAGCTCGGACCATTGGTTCCAGATGTCGGCCCCGGTAGCAGTGAAGCCGAGGCTGCGCATCACTTTGTGCGGCTGCACTTCGTAGCCCAGCAGGTAACGCGGGCAAAACTCGGTGCAATAGCTGCACTGATCGCACGCGGATTTGCCGATGTGGTTCATCTCCGGCTGCGAGCGCGTGCGCCGCGTCATCAGGTAGTGGTCGCGCGGGAGCACGATCAGACCGCCGGTGGTTTTGGTGATCACGTCATCGGCGTCGAAGGTGAGGGTGCCCATCATGATGCCGCTGACGAAGATGCCATAGTCGGACACGGTTGCGCCTCCGGCCATTGCCAGCAGGTCGCGAAACGGCGTGCCCACCGGCGCCCACAGCGATTTCGGCTGCGCGACCGCGCCGCATACGGAGAGAAACTTTTCCGTCACCGGCCGGCCTTCGAGGGCCAGCTTCACGTTGTACAGCGTCTCCACGTTGTTGACCACGCAGCCGACCTGGAGCGGAATGCCACCCGGCGGAATCAGGCGACCGGTCGAGCTGTACACCAATTCATATTCGTCGCCCGAAGGATAGAAATCGCCCAACTGCACGAACTCGATTCGAGCGGAGGGCTGGCTGCGCTGGAGTGCGTCGATCGATTCCTGGTTCTTGGTCTTGACGCCGAACTTGCCGGCCTTCGCGCCCGTAGAGTCGATCATCGCCTCCATTCCAGCCAGGATCTCAGCGGGGAAGTGCTTCATAATCTCGGCGTCTTTGTGCAAAAGCGGCTCGCATTCCGCGCCATTGGCGATCACGAATTCCACCTGCGACTTGGCTTTCACGTAGGTTGGGAACCCGGCCCCGCCCGCGCCCACCACCCCCGCTTCGCGCAACTGATCGCTGAGCATACTTCATCAGGATAGCGAATTGCGGCCAGCGTGTTCCGTTCCGCGATTCGCTTGAACGGCTTCGGGTTCGCTACCCTGAAATGTGGATCGCTGACAGGATGAGCGGGCTGGCCGGCACGTTCCAATCTCTCATGCGCCGCGAGCGGCTGTGGATTGCGCTCTTGTGCGCCGTCTACGCCGCGGTTCTTTTGTGGTTGATGCGGCTGCTGCCTTTCTGGCTGGACGAGGTTACGCAGCTCGCCGGAACCACCCAGCCCACCTTCGGGGCGTTTCTCGGGTATCACCGCTACAATGCCGGTGGCGTACCGCTCGGGTACCTGCTGCAATTCTGGCTCATCTCGGCGTTCGGCCTCGGCTTTATCACGGCGCGCTTGCCCTCGGCGCTGGCCAGCCTGCTCGGCTGCCTGGCACTGGCGGGATTGGGCCGCGAGGCCGGCGTCCGCAGCCGGGCCGTCCTGCTGGCGGTCTTCATGATTTTGCCGATTCAATTGCGCTACGCCGTGGAGGGGCGCAACTATTCGCACGGGCTGCTGTTTGCCATCGTGGCCACCTGGTGCCTGGTGCGGCTCGACCGCTCGCCCGGAGTTGGGCGCGGGTTGCTCTACGCGCTGGCGGTGGCTGCCAGTTTCTACTCGCAAGGCTTCGCCGCCTTCATCCAGCCGGGGCAGGTGCTAACGCTAGCCCTCACGCGGCGCTGGCGCTCGTTCGCATATGCCGCCGCGGCGTTCGCGCTGGCCTTGCTGAGCTTTGTACCTTGGTACATATGGACCAAGTCCGGGTGGCAGCAGACGATCGCCACGCTGGCGCTTCGTTTCGAGGCATCCCCTCACGTGGCCCTGGTTTTGCTCCGCGAAATCTCCGGTGACGGGTGGGCGGCCTCGTTGCCACTGGTCGCGGGCGCGATCTACGGATTCCGCCGGATGGAGCGCCGCACTGGACTACTGCTCGCCGGCGGCATTCTCTCCGGCGTCGTACTTGGGCTTTCGGTCGACTACACGTACCACTACTTCTTCGCCGTCCGCCAGTTTATTTTCGTCGTGCCCGCTCTGACGCTGTTGGCCGTCTACGGGCTGCTCGAAGGCCGCCGCACGCCCGTCTGGGCCGTCCTGGTGCTGCTATTCCTCGGCGGCGCGCTGGCCAAGAACTACACCTACTTCAGCCGGCCTCACGAGGACGTTGCCGTGGCCGCGCGCCTGCTGCTCGACACCGCCGCCCAAAGCCCCTGCATCGCTTATGTCCCGACTGACGATCCACGGCTGTATGCGGTGTTCGAACCGGCCTTGGCACAGCACCGCTGCGCATGGCCGCCCACGGATGCATCGATCGCCTTCGCCTCGAATATCCACAGCGAGGAGGGAGAGCGGCGAAGCGCACTGGCAGCCCTCGCCGCCGCTGGATATCAACCCGGCGAGCAGCGCCAGGCCGGAGGCACGACCGTCACACTGTTCCGCAAGCCGCGATGAACTGACGCCGGGGTGTGCGCCTCGGAGAACGCAGGGTGTCCGGTTTTAAGGAAGGCACAAACTCTCTCGCTCCTTGTATCGACCCTGCCGGCTAACTAAGACTGAATTCATTGCGGTTGAAATAGTAGAGGCTGCCACGAAGTTGGTTCGTGCCGCTGCGGGGACCGAGATGCACAGTCCCGCCGGATTGCGGCCCGCCTCTGGCGCGGACTGGCGTCTGGAGAGAGAAAGAGCTAGGCTGCGTCGAGAGGCAACAAGATGCCTGCAATGCTGGATACGCCGCTCTGATTTACCGCCGGGACGCTTTGCCAAGCATCATTGTTTAAACGCGGTCTATCTGCCGGGTGACCTGGTTGATGCGTCTTCCTATTGAGGGACCCATTGGTTCCATTGGCTGGTGAGCGGAGCATCCTCGATTCCATGCTGCGGCCGTTGGCAGGACATTGAGCCTGAGCGTGTCACGTTCGGCCCGGATTCTGATAAGATGAAATTTTGCGCGCGTGGCGCTATCGTCTAACGGTTAGGACAGAGCCCTCTCAAGGCTTAAATACGGGTTCGATTCCCGTTAGCGCTACCATGTTTTCATAGAGTTACGGACGGCGGGGCAGCACGGCCTCGGTGATCACCGCAAAACCGGCCATCTGTGATCACTTCAAAACCGGCCAACGAAGCCGCGGCCAGGACATGAAGTTGTTTTACCGCGCCGGTGCCGGTTCGGGCAAGTTTTGTTTTGGCTTGC
>Ga0302319_10001467_pt1 | contig 52664 bp, 38 predicted proteins | sample Bog_T0_2_FD_203319 | JGI IMG/M metagenome (GOLD analysis project Ga0302319, IMG submission 203319) | Peat permafrost microbial communities from Stordalen Mire near Abisko, Sweden - Bog_T0_2 | ecosystem: Environmental > Terrestrial > Soil > Wetlands > Peat | place: Sweden: Abisko, Stordalen Mire... | reverse complement strand
GACGTAGAAGCCGCCTTTACATGCTCAAAACGAGACATTAATTCGATCAGAGGGTCGTACACACAGACCAATTCCTGATCCTTAAGTTCATCAGCCACGACATAGGATACCGAAATGAGGAATCGGTTCGGAAAACGCGCATTCCCTCAGATGAAGACCGACCGAGGGCACTAAGCTCTTTGGCGTTCATTAGAGATACACTTCGCTTATGTCGCTCCAGCGTCGCATGCATAGTTTGCCTCTCTCGGATATCAAGTTGACGGACTCTTTTTGGCGCCATTGGCAGGGAGTGCTTATCGATGTGACCCTACCGACCCAATTTGAGCAGCTAATCGGAACCGGGCGGATTGCCAATTTCGAGAAAGCGGCCGCGAAGTCGGGGGAGTTTGAAGGTCTTTGGTTTAACGATAGCGATGTCTACAAGTTTGCCGAGGCGTCTGCATTCGCCTTGACGATAAGGGACGATAAAGTCGTCCGTGGAAATCTTGACACCGTGATTCGGGCCATTCAGACCGCTCAGGAGCCAGACGGTTACTTGAACACGTTTTTCCAACTCAATCACCCAGGGTTGAAGTGGCGAAACCTCAATATGATGCACGAGATGTACTGCGGTGGACATCTTATTGAGGCAGGAGTGGCGGTCTTTGAGTGCCTTGGGGACCGCCGTCTTCTTGACGTTTCGATCCGGTTTGCCGATCACTTGGCATCGATCTTCGGGCCGGACAAACGGCTTGGATATTGCGGTCACGAGGAAATCGAGCTGTCGCTCTTAAAACTCGCACGCGCTACGGGGAACCAGAAATACTCCGAATTGGCTCGGTGGATGGTCGAAGTTCGCGGACACTCACCCAGTCCGTTCGAGGCCGAACTACGGGATCCAGAAGCGACTGCGCTTTGGCCCCATTCCGGCTCCTTGTTGGTCAAGGACGGCAAATACAGTGGCGAATATGCCCAAGACCACGCCCCGATCCGGGAACACACCGAGATCGTGGGACATGCGGTTCGTGCAATGTACTTCTACATTGCGGCCGCCGAACTCGCGGACGGTAAACAAGACGAGTCGATGGAGACCGCCCTTGAGCGGATTTGGAACAACCTGACCCGAAAGAGGATGTACATCACGGGAGGTATTGGCCCAAGCGCTTCGAATGAAGGATTTACGGCCGACTACGATCTACCCAATCTGAGCGCGTATGCAGAAACCTGTGCGTCCTGCGGTCTCGTGTTTTGGGGACAGAAGATGCTGGAGCTAACCGGCAACAGCGATTTTGCCGAGATCACCGAGCGAGCGATCTTCAACGGGGTTCTTAGCGGCATTTCGCTGTCCGGCGATCACTATTTCTATGCCAACCCACTTGAGAGCCGTGGCAGCCACACCAGGACGCCATGGTTCACCTGCGCTTGTTGCCCTCCTAACATCGCCAGGCTCATCGCTTCCATGGGTCAGTACGTGGTTAGTTCCTCCGAGGATGGCTTCTATATCCACATCCCAGTTGGAATCGAGGCATCGACCACAATTGGGGGATCCAATGTAAACCTCAAGATCGAATCCGACTATCCCTGGTCTGGCAAGTTCAAGGTTCACGTAACGCCTGACAAGCCCGCTCGGTTCAAATTGAGCATTCGGATTCCCGATTGGTCGGAAGAGATGGAAACTGACCTCCCGGGCGCCGAAGAAGTGGCGGAATATAACAACGGATACGCAGTCTTTGACCGGATATGGAAGGGCGGAGATGTCTTATTCGTCGACCTAGGTATGACCCCCAAATGGGTTGAATCCGACCCCCGCGTGCGAGACAACCTTGGACGCGCGGCCCTTACAAACGGCCCCCTTGTATATGCCCTTGAGCAGCATGACTTAGGATTTGCCCCTCAGCTATTCACCGCCTTCACCGAGTCGCCGATCGAAGTTTCAAAGCTGAACCTGTTGCAGGGTGCGAGTGTGCTGTCGGTAGACGGAGTGGCGGAGGTGGAACTCGATTCAGACGAACTTTACGTTCAGGAAGGAGAAATCGAGACCAAGGAAGTGACCGCCAAATTCATTCCTTACTATGCGTGGAACAACCGCGGGCCAAGCGCAATGCAAGTCTGGATTCGCAAGGGATAGGACGTCCTTCGGAGGTTGTGGCAAAACCGTAGTAAACTGATAGAAAGGCTCTGCCATGTCACTGATCCGAACTCTTCTTCGTCTGAATCCACCTGAGCCGCTCGAAATGGGGCCTCTGTTTCCCCAGGTCAAGCAGGCGATGGTAGATGTACAGGCATATGCCCGCTCTCATGGGGGAGAGATTCAGCTCCTTGGAGTTTCCGAAGAGGGCGATGTGAAGATCAAGTTTTCCGGAGCATGCCGCGGATGTCCCATGTCCGGCCTCACTTTGAAGCACGGTATCGAATCACAACTGCGAGAACTCGTTCCCGGCGTAAAGAAGATTATCCAGATCTAGCCACCGGCTTTAATTGCCATGCAAATATGGCGTCCACTTGGTACTCGACGTGTGGGTCATTTCCGCTATTCGAGCAATAAACATACCGATCGCGTCGCCAAAGTCTCCGACGGACACGGTCTTAACCGTTCCAGTAGACAGCATTCCATAGCTCGCGACGCAGCCCCGTTTAATCAGCATCATCAGGTCTTTTTTGACCGACGGTTGGTCAACCTTGATTCGATTGACATCGAACTCTACGGTCTTGGGAGTCAACTTGAACGTAGGTTCAGCCAGTCGGTAGTATCGGGCAAACTCTTCGATCACCTCCGACCGAGTAACCGGAGAATTGGAGACTGAATTTTGCCGTTGGCTGGAATCGAGAGATGGAGCACGCTGTTGAACAGTCTCCCAATTCGATCGAACGACACTGAAGACTCCAACCTCGTAACCGGTGCAGGTGAAGTTGAAACAGGCGAATGGCTCGTCTTTTTGAGACCCTCTTGATCTTGAGGGAATGCGATGGCCCCAAGCATGAGTGACAAGACGATTGCCGAAAGATGTACCGTCATATTGTGCTGACCGCCCCACTTTGCCGAATTGCGTCCAATTCTTCTAACGCTCGGCCCGTTCCGATTGCCACACAGTTTAGCGCGTTATCCGCAACTCTGACTGGAATATCGGTAACACTCTGCAACAGCCTGTCCAGGCCACGAAGAAGCGCTCCCCCACCCGTTAATGTGATGCCTCGCTCAATGACGTCGCTCCCAAGCTCTGGCGGGGTCTCTTCCAGCACCGAACAGAGCTTCTCCGCGATCTGGCGAACCGGCTCGCTAAGGGATTCGCGAACTTCTTCGCTTGTGATTTCAACCGTCTTCGGCAATCCGGCAACCAGGTCGCGACCACGAATCTCCATGCGGAGTTCCTGAGCAAGCGGAAATGCCGATCCAATTTTGATCTTGATTTCCTCAGCGGTGGGATCGCCGATCATCAAGTTGTAGGCGTTTCGAATATGGCGAATAATCGCTTCGTCGAGTTTGTTGCCACCGACTCTCAAGCTGTGAGAAATAACGATTCCTCCCAGAGAAATCACTGCGATGTCGCTTGTTCCTCCGCCGATATCGACGACCATATTGCCGCCAGGGGTCGAGATAGGCAGCCCCGCGCCGATTGCAGCCGCCATCGGTTCTTCGATGGTCATGGCCGTACCAGCTCCTGCCTCTTTGGCGGCCTGAATTACGGCGCGACGCTCCACATTGGTCACCCCACTGGGAACGCAAACCAATGTCGTTGGTTTAAGCCGAATGGGGAATCTGCCTCCGCAGGTTCTCTGGATGATGTATTCCAACATCTTCAACGTCGTCGTGTAGTCCGCAATGACACCGTCTTTTAACGGTCGGATTGCGGTTATGTTCCCAGGGGTACGCCCGAGCATGTCCCGAGCCTCATTCCCAACTGCCAGAACTTTCCCGTTGGTCGAGTTGATAGCCACGACCGTAGGCTCGGATAGTACGATTCCTCGCCCACGTCGATAGACAAGGATATTTGCAGTACCGAGGTCAATGCCGATCTCAGGAACAAATCTCAATGAAGAGTATCGCCCACCTTGCCGCGCCTCTCATGGCTTTGTATGCGCGTGATATCTCCGCCCAAGGCTTGGATCGTGCCCTCTAAGTCATCGTAGCCACGATCGATGAAGTGTATGTTCTGCACAAAGGATTCGCCGTCGGCGGCCAGCGCAGCTAAAACCAATGCAGCGCCTGCTCGCAGGTCGCTCGAAGAGACAGTCGCCCCTCTCAATCGTGTGACCCCGTTGATAATGGATGTTCGACCCTCTTGAAGGATGCTTGCACCCATTCGATTCAGCTCTTGAACGTGGCCAATTCTGCTCTCGTAGATCGTCTCCTCGACCACACTCGTTCCCTCGCAAACCGTCAGCAAAGCGGACATCGGCTGCTGCATGTCGGTCGGGAATCCAGGGTAGGGCATCGTCTTGATTCGGACCCCTTTGAGACCGGAGCCGGCTCGCACACGAAGCCAATCAGGCCCTTCGGTGAGTTCTGCTCCTACTTCGCGAAGTTTGTTGATGACGGCGGTTTGGTTGTCGGGGATGATCCCTCGAACGGTGACATCGCCTCCGGTGATCGCGCCAGCCAAAAGAAAGGTCCCCGCTTGAAGTCGGTCGGGAGGAATCGTAAAGCCGCATGGCTCCAGCTTCTGGCCACCCTGGATGGTGATCGTGCTTGTACCTGCGCCTTCGACGTTCGCACCCATTCGGTTCAGGAACTCTGCGAGGGCAGTGACTTCCGGCTCAATCGCGGCATTTTGGATCACCGTGATGCCCGTGGCAAGAGTCGCAGTAGCCATCAAATGCTGGGTGGCGCCTGCGCTTGGAACATCAAGATAAATCTCGGTGCCCTTCAGCTTCTTCGCCCTCACCGTGTAACGGCCTTCTGAAAGGTCCAACTCAGCGCCCAAGGCTAACAAGCCTTTTACGTGGAGGTCAACCGGTCTGGCTCCAATCTTGCAGCCTCCAGGTGCGGGCAGGGTCACATAGCCAATTCGAGCTACCAGCGGGCCCAATAAATAGAAAGAGGTCCGGATAGAGCGAACCATCTCTTCATCCGCCTCTCCGTCATGAAGCCGACTGCAGTCGATAAGCAGAGATCCTTCTCTCCATTGGACTTTTGCGCCGAAAACTTCAAGCAGATTGGCTTTTGTCCGAGTGTCGGACACATTTGGGACGTTATGCAGGATCGTCGTCCCTTCCGCGAGCACCACTGCCGACATAATTGCCAGCGCAGCGTTCTTACTTCCTGCAACATCAACTTCTCCGAGCAGCTTCCTGCCGCCTTTAATATGGTATGTATTCATTACAACCCTCCGTCCGTGGCTGGTTCAAACACAACTAGTGTATAGGGTTTGGACGTGAATGCCAAGTTTACCGCTTCTAGACGTCCTCACACGGACCCGAGTTCCAGTAATTTTACCAGGTCTTCCCCTAACTGTTCCCGATCAAGCGGATTGCTCTAGATAGGAGTCATCAGAAAACTCAGCGAAGTACGGAAGAAACATTCGCCACTCGTCTTTGCCTTGTGCCTTCAAGTACAGTGGAAGCGACAAGTACGGAACGAAATGTGGACGCTTCGGTTTCCGGGCAAGCTTCATATGTGCCTGTTGCGGTGTCTTGTCTGCCTTCTTTAGATTGCATTTTCTACAACACGCCACCAGATTGTCCCATGTATGGGGCCCGCCCGCCCACTTGGGCAAGACATGATCAATCGTAAGGTCCTTTCCTTTGATTCCGCAGTACTGGCACGTATAAGCGTCTCTGGCAAGCACCGAGTGCCGCGACAACCTGAGTTGAGGCATCGGTCGACGCACCTGGTATCTCATCTTCAATACAGAAGGAGCTCGATAGGGGCCGCTAACCGTTGCCATTGGCAACGATCGATGTTGGAGCACCTCTGCCTTACCAAGTAAAAGCAGCGAGACGGCTCGACGCATGTTGCATACGTTGAGAGGCTCGTAGTTGCTGTTTAGAACAAGTACTTCGTGCATTGCCATGACCCTTATCTCCCTTGCCGGTCTCCTCCGGCGAATGAATACGATGAGTACGCGGCAGCTGCCCTAAAAAAGAAAAGACCCGTCTGCACACGCACACGGGCCTTTAGGGCGAACTCGGTGGCTATGCATATTATCGCGGTGTCACGCCAAGCGGGCGGCCACCCGTGATTTCTCCTTATAGATCTATTCCGCTTCGTCATCTCTTGCCAGTTATAGACGCCCGAAACCTCAAAAGAGAACCTTCAACTTCGGAAGTTCGATGAAGAATGTGTTAAGGCGCCAACAATATGATTGTACGACATAGGACGGTATACACTATCCTGAATTCCCGGACGTCGGGTGGTTAGCGCCCTGCGAGTCTATCGCAGAAGGTAGGCCGCGAGCCTTGGTGAAATTAGCGCGAGGATGCGTAAAATCCGGTATGAGGTGGGCAAGACAGTTAGCCGTTTAGGGTTTTCTATGAGTTGAGACACGGCGGCCGCAACCTGTTTTGGGCTAATTCCAAATTTGGGCTTGGTTCCATCTGCGAGGGGTGTCTTTACGACGCCAGGAACTAAAACGCAGACCTTTGGACCATACGGTAGTAGCTCGTTGTACATCCCAATGCCCAGGCGATGCACGGCGGCCTTTGACGACGCATAGAGTGCGTCGTGCGGCCACTCCAATCGGTCGATAACGCTTCCAAGCAGAATGATGACTCCTTTGCCGCGATGCTTCATAACTTCCCCTACCGCCTTGGCAGGCCACAGCGTGCCCAAGTAGTTGGTTTCAATTACCTCCTCAATGGACTCGATGGACGCATCGCAAACCGACGAGTGGCACGAAAGCCCTGCCGATGACACCAGAACATCGACCTGTCCATAAGTAGACATGACGTGGTCGACGAGGCTTCTCACTTGTTTCCACAGCCGCACGTTGCACGCAATGGGAACACACTTGCCTCCCAAGCTCGCAATCTCAGCCGCTACCGGAACTAGACGAGGAAGCGCCCTTGAGACGAGCACAATGAAAAAGCCCTCCGATGACAACCGAACCGCAACTGCCCTCCCGATTCCGCTCGATGCGCCAGTTATAATGGCAACCTTGAGTCGATCGTCATTGAGATTTGTCATCGATCACCTTGGAGTCCAGAGCCAATATGGCACCTCAATTTCTGGGCACTATGCCAAAGCATATAAATCCTCCGGAAGCCGAAGTTGAAAATGGAATCTTGGCATTGGGGAATTGGAATACAAAGATACACGCTCACCCAATATCGTATTCTGATTCCTCAGCAAAATGGGATTAAGGCAGCATGACAGACAAACCTTCTATCGCCATAACCGGAGGGGCATCCGGAATCGGAAAGGCAATCGCTCATATCCTGACACCCGACTATCGGATCGCCATTTTGGACACCAAGCAGTGCTATTCGATCACGGGCGCCGATATCCTTTCCATGACGGGCTCGGTTTCGAATCAAGACGATGTGAGCCGGTTCTTCAAAGAAGTCTTGATGGAATTCGGACGACTGGACGCATTAGTGACCTGCGCCGGAGTTGGTTTTAGCCAGCCAATCGTCGATCTTGATGTGTCGGATTGGGCGAGGGTGATCGACGTCAACCTTACGGGGACATTCCTCTGCTGCCGGGAGGCTCTCAGATACATGATTCCTTCGGGTCAAGGGCGAATCGTCACGCTGGGGAGTTTGGCCTCTATGCGGGGTTTCCCGGGGCAATCGGCGTACTCCGCTTCTAAGTGGGGAATCCGTGGGCTCACCGAGGTGCTGGCAAACGAAGTTCGAAAAGACGGGATCCAAGTTTCGTGCGTGCATCCGGGCACCGTGAATACCGAGATCTGGGATCAGATCATGCCGGATGCTCCAAGAGGCAAAATGCTGACGACGGAAGAAATTGCCGACATAGTCGCTTTTGTCATCAGACAGCCAAAGAACGTGACGATCGAATCAATCGTCGTCATGCCGGCAAGCGGAGAATTCTAGCTCGTCGGATCAAGCCGACACTTCGAACATGTTCCGCGCGGTTTCGAAGAGCCGGATTCGTGCCAACTTAGCCGGAACCCGATCCTTCAAGCGCTCAAAGATCTCGAGGGCCACGATCTCGGAGGTGGTCGGGCGTCCCTGGAATTCGGGAATATCCACATTGAGATTCTTGTGGTCGTAACGCTCCACCACGCCGTCCTCAACTATGCGATCAAGCTCTTCCAAATTAGCTATCATGCCCGTGCTTGGGTCTGGCGATCCTTCGATGGTCACTTCAAGGACGTAGTTGTGGCCATGACCGGCTGGGTTGTTACATTTTCCGAATAGTTCTAAGTTCTCTTCCGGACTCAGATAAGGACTGTCCAGTCGGTGAGAAGCAGCAAACTCATAAGTACGGGATAGGGTCATGATCGTCGAATCCTCAGACAATGAAAGTTCTCCATAAAAAGAGGGCATTTCCTCAAGGCGCAGCCCCGTCAATCGGCACTCCGCCGGTAAGGCTCCAATTGAATTCAGTTGGTCAGCAATATAGAGCATCAAGTTTTCCAAGCTACTTGCCTGGGACTGGAAAAAAGCTACCTCGTCGTTGATGCTCTTGCCATCGAATTGGCTCACTACGACGGATTTCAGCACGTCGTCGATCCGCTTGATATTGACGACCATTCCGGTGGTTGGCTCAATTGAGCCCTCGACCGTCACATCGAGCAAGTAGTTGTGCCCGTGGTTGTATGGAGACGCCCACTTTCCAAATCGGCTTCTGTTTTCCGCTTCAGACAGAGACGACAGCCAATAACGATGGCCGCTCGAAAAGCCAACTCGACGGGTCATTCGAACAGTTCGCGCCATCACTTATCCTTACGATACGGCTGAGCCAAAGCTCCCGGGGCAACGGTTCCCTTTCCGACGATCACCAGGACGAGGAGAGCAACGATGTATGGCAACGCAATCATCAGTTGGTAAGGAACGTTCCATCCATAGGTTTGGAAGCGATATTGAAGGCTCTCTGCATACCCGATCAGGAGGGCGGCAAGAAATGCCAACTGAGGCTTCCAGCGTCCGAATGTCACCATCGCAATCGCGACGAACCCGCGTCCAGCCGTCATATTCTCGGCAAAACTCCCTGCGATCACTAGCGAAAGATAGCCACCGGCTAACCCGGCATAGAGACCTCCCACTAAAAGAGACTGCATTTGAAGCCGGTGAACCGAAAATCCCGCTGCGTCGGCTGCCTTGGGATATTCTCCGCAAGCACGAACTGCGAGCCCCCACGCAGTTTTTTGAAGCACGAACCAGATTAGGGGGACGCTCAGGACCATAAAAATCATCAGAGGATCCACACCGTGGAACGCGCCGATTCGCGGAATGCTGATTAGTTGATCCGTGCCACCAAATTTAGATCGAAAGACCGAGCCGGTCACCCCGAGCGCCAGGAGGTTTGTCGCCGTACCGACAACAACCTGATCGGCGCCCAAATAGATCGCAAACACCCCAAAGATGAGTGCAGCCAAAAGCGCAGCGAAAACCGCAACTCCCAACCCCAGCCATGGTGAATGCGTGAGAAGGCAAGTCAGCATCCCAAAGAACGCCGCGGAGAGCATGCTCCCCTCAAGCCCGATGTTTATGACACCCGACTTCTGCACGACGATCTCCCCAAGAGCCGCCAAGGCAACGGGCGCCGAGTACTGAAGGAGACTAAGGAACTCCAAATTCTCTCCTCAATCTCGGAAATACCGGCGAGTTCACCCGGTTAGATACCATCCCACCGTAGGAGAAGTGATCGTATGTCACAGGGCCCCCTCCACCGGAAGTTTGTCGGTATAAGCCTTGATCCCGACGTAACCGAGCACCGCAACCGCTTGAATGACATAAACGAGGGTTGACCCCGCGGTTGTGAAACGAGCAAGATCCTCCGACCCCGCGAACAACGCACCGAACACTCCGGCGCTCCCAATACAAAGCAATGGATGAAGGCCGCCTAGAAGTGCTACCGGTATCCCCAAAAAACCCCATTGCTGCGAGAAGCCCGACCCTAGCTGACTTGCCATCCCAAGATACTCGACGCCTCCGGCGAGTCCACACAAGGCCCCTGAAACGACCATTGCCTGGATCCTGGCCTTTCCAACGTCGATACGGTTTGCGCGCGCCATCCGCGTGCTCTCGCCAACCAACCGCAAACGATAACCAGGTCTTGTCCTGAACAGATAAACGTAGGTTAACCCAGCCACCAAAATCGCGATTGCAACCCCAAGGTGGACATCCATCTGTCGGGACAGCTTCGGAAGCATTACCGAATCGGGGAGCGAGTCGGTAAGAGGAACCTGCTTCTTCATCTCCTGAAGCGGACCACTCGCACAATAGCCCAGAAACTGCAAGGCGACAAAATTCAGAAGAATCGTGCTGATGACGACTTCGACGCCACGTCGGACGTAAAGCCACCCGGCCAGCCATGCCCAAGCAGCGCCTCCGACAACACACGCGACTAGGATGAGGATCGTCGAGACCCAGCCATGGAGCGGATGTGGAACAAAAACCGTGAATTTGGCGACGCTGGCGCCGAAGACTCCACCTACAATGAACTGGCCCTCTCCACCGATGTTGTACATCCCGCCGCGCCAAGCTACGACCATGCCGAGCCCGGTCAACAAGAGCGGGGTCGACTTGACCGCGGTTCGGGACCACGCGAATTTATCGCCGAACGCGCCCGAAAAGAGTAGTTTCAGGCTGTCCAGAATAGGCAGTCGAAAGACGCAAAGGGTTAAAACGAGCACCGCCAAGAGTCCAATCGGAAACAAGGCCGCCCGTAGGAGCCGGTTCATCGATCTCCTCCGACCATCGAAGCGGCGCCTGAATCCTCGACCAATTCGCCGCCAACCATGAATAGCACACGGTCCGAGAGCTTGTACAGTTCGTCCAGGTCGGTTGAAAACAGGGCCACTGCCGCCCCATTATCCCGTGCCGCGAGGATCATGTCGTATACGTATTCCGTCGCCTTGATGTCCAATCCACGGCCAGGATTGACGACAACAAGGAGGGACGGAGCGTTATCGAGAGTCCTACTGACAACGACTTTTTGTTGGTTGCCACCGCTCAAACTTCCGGCCAGGTCATTGGCACTCGCAGCCTTGATGGAATATCGCTTGATCAAGGAGTTAGCCCATCGAGCGACTGCTTTCAGTTTCACAAACGGCCCAATCCACAGTTCATGCCGATCCATTCCGGAAACGAGCATGTTGTCCTGAAGGGTCATGCGAAGGGCTAGACCATCCACTTGCCGATCCTGGGGAACGTAACCGATTCGAGGCAATTTGTTCGAGGCCTCCTTGCCCGACCATTTCTGGCTTCCACTCAGGGCCGGTCGAACCTGGGCCAGACACTCGGCAAGCTCTACCTGTCCGTTGCCATCCACGCCACCGAATCCAAGGATTTCGCCCCGTCTTACTTCAAACGACGCCTCCCGTACGGCTATCTCACGCCGATCGCCCAGGATGGTCAAGCGCTCGGCTTGAAGTCCGCCCTCCATCTGGTAGGCAGTTCCCCTAACCGTCCTGGGAGGCATCTCGCCAACCATCCAGTTGGCCAGAGTGGGAGCGTCGACATCGGCCCGAAGTGCACTGGCGACAACCATGCCGCGCCGCAGCACGGTAACCCGATCGGCGATACCCAAGACTTCCGAGAGCTTGTGGGCAATCAAAATCACGCACTTACCTTCCTCCTTAAGCCGTCGAAGGACTCGAAAGAGATCGTTCACTTCATCTGGAGAAAGAACGGCGGTTGGCTCATCGAAGATCAGGACGTCTGCGTGTCCGCTGATCGCCTTCAGTATTTCGACTCTCTGCTGGATGCCAACGGGCAATTGTCCCGTACGAACTTGGGGTACGAGAGGCCAACCCAGCGCTTCAGAGGCATCGATTGCCGGTTTGGACAGCTTTTTTGCGTCTGCCGTGGAAGCAAGCCGACCCAACCGAGCGAGCGCAAGGTTCTCTTGGACCGTAAATGCAGGCACAAGCGTGAAATGCTGGTGGATCATCTCGATCCCTATACGTTTACACGCAAAGGCAAGTCCCAATGGAATGGGTTCGCCATTCAAGAGAATCTTTCCCCTATCCGGCTTCACAAAACCGGACAGGGCATTCATCAACGTGGACTTCCCCGCCCCGTTTTCACCCAGAACGGCATGAATCTCCCCAGACTGGAAGTTCACTGAAACATCGTCGAGCGCCACCAGTGTCCCAAATCGCTTGGAGACATTCTCGACGCGGAGGGTGGTCATGGTACGAAAGCAGTCAGAGCCGTTGGTATCGAGTTCTTGGAAGAGCGGAGCCTAGTCGCCATTCGAGAAGCAGGCTCCGCTGAGTTTAGATCCTGAATTTGACCGGGCGAGTCGCACTTGCCACGAAGGCGAGCTTAGAATTTGTCCTCGGGCACTTTTATCTTTCCCGATTTAATGTCTTCGGCCACTTGCTTTAGCTTCAATTGTTGGTCGAGACGAATCCGAACGGAGAGTTTGGGGTTGAGAACGAAGTCGATTGCGCCTTTGTCCATTCCGAAGTTTTTGATTCCGCCTGTGAACTCCTTCTTCTTGACCTCTTGAGCGAGTTCAAGGAACGCGGGCTTGGCCACGATCGTCGCACTGGCGAGAACGACGCCACTTGGGTTTGAGTTCTGGTCAGCGTTAGATCCGAAGGCAAGGACATTCTTTTCCTTGCAGGCGTCGAAGACCCCCTGCGCGGCCCCGTTTGCTTGGTGGATGACCAAGTCCGCACCCTCGGCGATGATTCTCTCGGTCGCTTGCTTGGCGCCGGTAACGTCTCCTTCCTTTCCGAAATATACGGGAGGCAGCACCTTGATGCCAGGATTGGAGGCTTTGGCGCCTGCTTCAAACGCCTTGAGAGTCGACACGATGGACGGGTAGTTTTGAACGGACACGCTGCCGATAATGCCAGTCCTGGTCTGAAGCCCGGCGAGATATCCAGCGATATAGAACCCCTGTTCCAATTCAAACCGAAATGCGCCTACGTTCTTTGCGGTCAAGCCGCCGCCTGAGGTGACATAGACCGTATCCGGAAAATCCTTTGCGACCTTCATCGCCTGTTCGTTGTATTCGTACCCGTGGCCAAACACCAAGTTGTAACCCTTTCGACCGTAAGTGCGCATGTCATCGGCAATGTCTGCGCCCTGAGACTCTTTGTTGGTGACTGAAGCATGCATCGTTTTCTCGATGTTCTGCAGCCCCTCGTAAGCCAGCGCATTCCAACCCGAGTCATAGACAGAACCCGGAGTTAGGAGGGCGACTTGGAAATCTTCGCCCGGTTTTGGAGCCGATTCCGACTTAACTGTGGTACCTGGATCGCTGTCTGAAGAACCGCCGCTGCAACCCAACACAAGCCCAGTAAACAACAAAAGGATAAGGTGCTTCGCTTTCATTTGGATAGTAGTTTACGCTTTTCAGTGGATCAAGGCACTGCATTCGACTCAGGCTCCACGGAGTTTGAGGAAACCCGACTCCACGAATCGCTTCAGGTACTTGCTTCTTCAACGCCAACCGGTGACCTGCGCTTATCCCGCCAAGCCACCAAATGCCGCTTGCTCTGAGCCGTCTGGAGCCACTTCGCGACCGGGAGTCATTTATGTGGTTATGAACCGATGGGCATCGGTTCAAGGAGCATTTCTTTAGTGTAAATGAAGTCCTCCCGGCGATAGTTAGCGAGTTCAAAGTCCTTTCTCAGGACAATCGCGCCGGTCGGACAGGCTTCCTGACAGTAGCCGCAGAAAATACATCGGATCATGTTGATCTCATATCGAACTGCGTACCGCTCGCCTGGAGAATAGCGCTCACTGTCGGTGTTTTCGCCCGCCTGGACGTAAATGCAGCGAGCTGGGCAAGCGCCGGCGCATAGGGAGCAGCCAATGCAGCGCTCCAGTCCGCTCTCATATCGGGTCAAGACGTGGCGCCACCTTGTGCGTGGATACTGCTCCCGCTTTTCTTCAGGATAGAAGAACGTGACCTTCTTGTGTGCAAGTCTTCGGCGAGTAATTCCGAAGCCGGCAATCATCGGCTTGACAACGTCTTTCAGCACTTCCATGGCTAAGCTTCTACCTCTTCCAGTTGGCGAGCGGTGGTTTCCACCATTCTCAGATCCTTAAACGACTTCGGATTCTGCCCACGCTTGATTTTTTCCTGCAGTTTCATGATCCCATAGATCAAGGCGTCAGGGGACGGAGGACAACCGGGCACGTAGACATCGACCGGAACGACCTGGTCGGCGCCTTGGACGATCGCGTAGTTGTTGTACACGCCGCCTGAGGACGCGCATGCACCCATCGAAATCACCCACTTGGGTTCCGGCATCTGGTCGTAAATCTGGCGAAGAACCGGGGCCATCTTCTTGCTGAGTCTTCCCGCAATGATCATCAAGTCGGCTTGGCGGGGGCTTGCTCGAAACGCTTCCATCCCGAACCGGGCAAGATCAAATCTCGATCCGGCGGTCGACATCATTTCGATGGCGCAGCATGCCAATCCGAAAGTCAAGGGCCACAATGAATTCGCCCTCGCTTGGTTCAGCACGGTATCCAATGTGGTGACGATCACGTTTCCACCCTTCTCGATATCACCGAAGATGGGAGTGGAGCTATCGTGCAGAACTACGGTTTCAACTCGCTTTGGCATGGCAGCTTGTGCGCCGAGTATACCGGCTTCTCCGCAAGCTCCATCTAGGGTGCGGAATGACTTGCCCGCAGCATTGTCCAACTACAGGATGACCCTCCCCATTTGTGTCGAACGCGCCATGGCAATCGCTGCCTGGTAAACTTACGTCAATGCGAACAGCCGACTGGGCCAGGCGGCTGACTGCCCTCCCAGCCATACAGCACACGCTCGTTGACACGCCCCGATCATGTGAATGGCAGTCCATTTCGTACGAGGCGCGTCCGTTGCTGCTTGCTGCTTCCTATCTGGCCCGGCCTCGAAAGATGCTCGTGGTCACGGCTTCCTACGAGCGGGCGCTTGCCTGGCAGGCCAAGCTTGTGCTCGGGGGGGTGTTGCCGGAAGCGATTTGCCAGTTGCCAAGTGGGCAGTCACAGCTCTTCGAGGACGCCGCACCGGAACAGATCGCCTTGTCCGATCGCCTTGGCGCTTTACGGGCGCTCGCTGGCGAAGATCCCAAGATCGTCTTAGCTTCCCCGGGCGCCGCACTTGAGCGCACTTTGCTCAAGGACGTCCTCACCGATGCGTTCATCGAGATTAAGCCGGGTGACGAAATGGACCCCGAGCGATTCGTACAGCGATTGGTCAATTTGGGGTACGAGCGACAAGAGCCGGTTCGGTTACCAGGTCAATACAGCATCCGAGGCGGGATCATCGACGTCTACGCAACTGGACGCGACACACCGGTTCGAATCGAGCTTTTTGGCGACGAGATCGAATCGATCCGTATGTTTGACGCCAACACTCAGCGCTCCATCGGAAGTGTAGCGACTCTGAGCCTGTCTCCGTCTCGTGAAACTCTCTACACCGGCGGCGCGGTCGAATTTAGCGATCTGATTTTGGACTCCCTTGAGCGCGAAGCTGGACTGCTGGACGTCGATGCGGCGGCTCGGCTTGAAGAGATTGTTGCCGGGGACGCCGATGCAATTCGACAGCAAGTCTATTTCGACCGATTGGACCTATACCGGCCGATCTTGCATCCTGACTCTGGCTGTGCTCTTGACCTGCTCGACCCGGACGACCTGCTTGTGCTTGACGAACCGCTCGAATTGGAGTCGATCTCGAACCGGGCGGAAGAGGAACTGGGCCAAGCCCTCGACGCCCGCACGAAGCGGGGAGAGATTCTCCACAGCACAGCCAACGACTTCATGCTGCCTCCCGAACACCTGGCAAATCATCCGTTTACCATTTCGATGAGTGCGATGAACGCATTGCCAGAGTGGCTAACCTTTGCGAACAAGGTCGAAGTCAATGCGATCTCGCTGGATCCTTATCGCGGCCGAAGCGAGGCACTCGCGCTTACGCTTAAGAACTACACGAAAGCTGGATTTACCCTTGTCTTTTCTACGGACCAACCTCACCGAGCCAAGAGCGTTCTTGGTCAAACGGAGATTTTTGCGGCCGATGCGGAACCGGAGTCCAATCATGTTGCGGGGGCGTTCATCGCTCATGGAAACATCGGCGGAGGATTCGTACTTCCCGATCAACTGCTCGCCTTCGTATCTGACGCAGAGCTATTCGGCGTCGCCAGGCTGAAGCTGCCTCAAAAGCGGTTCATGGAGGGCGCCCCGGTTGCGACCGTTCTGGACCTAAAGCCTGGCGACTACGTGGTGCATATTCACTTTGGCATCGGCATCTTCCGCGGGCTGACCAAGCGCACAATCGAAGACGTCGAGCGTGAGTTCCTGTTCATAGAGTATCAGGCGCCCGACAAGCTCTTTGTACCGGCAGACCAGTTGGACCGCGTTCAAAAATACCTCAATCCCACGGACTCTCATCCAAAGCTGAACAAGCTGACCGGCGGCGAATGGCAACGGACCCTTGGCAAAGCCAAAGAGGAAGCGAAGGCCTTTGCCCGAGACCTTGTTAAGCTCTATGCCCAACGCCAAAAGGTGCAGCGAAGGCCGTATGGGCCAGACACTCCGTTTCAGCATGAAATGGAGTCGACCTTTCCATGGGTCGAGACACCGAGCCAGCTTCAAGCCATACGAGACGCCAAAAAAGACTTGGAGCTGGGATATCCGATGGACCGCCTCGTGTGCGGCGACGTTGGTTTCGGCAAGACTGAGGTCGGGATTCGCGCCGCCTTCAAAGCAGTCCAGGGTGGACGTCAAGTTGCAGTGCTTTGTCCAACCACCATTCTTAGCGAGCAGCACTTCCGAAATTTCAGCGAACGCCTGGGCGGATTCCAGACCAACGTCGCCCTCATCAACCGCTTCACCCACGCTCACGAGCGCAAGGAAATCATCGACGACCTCAAGTCTGGGAAGGTCGAGATCATCATCGGAACCCACTCGCTTCTCGGAACCGGAATCTCCTTCAAAGACTTGGGATTAGTGGTGATCGACGAGGAGCAGAAGTTCGGCGTGAAGCAGAAAGAGATGCTTAAACATCTCCGGACGGAGGTAGACGTTTTGACTTTGAGCGCCACCCCAATCCCAAGGACGTTGAGCATGGCGTTGATGGACATTCGACAAATGTCTCTTATCAACGACCCTCCCCCAGGTCGACTGCCGATTCGGACATTTCTTCGTCCATTCAGCGGCGAGGTCGTTCGCGAGGCACTTCTGCGCGAGTTGGCGCGAGGGGGTCAGGTTTTCTACGTCTATAACCGCGTAGAGTCGATCGGCCATGTCGCGGAGAAACTTCGCCGACTCGTTCCTACCGCGCGCATCGGAGTCGGTCACGGCCAGATGAACGAAAAGGAACTGGAGCCGATTATGATCGGCTTTATCAAGGGGGAAATCGACGTCCTCTTAAGCACGACGATCATCGAAAACGGCATTGATATCGCCAACGCAAATACCCTCATCGTGGAAAACGCGGATCGACTTGGCCTGTCACAGCTCTATCAGTTGCGAGGCCGCGTCGGTCGGTCGGACCGCCAAGCCTATGCCTACCTGCTGTACAGCAGCGGCAAGGATCTTTCAGAAGGCGCACTGGCACGGCTACAGGCCCTCCAGGAGTTTTCATCTTTGGGTTCTGGCTACTCGCTGGCCTTCCGTGACCTTCAGATCCGAGGGGCAGGCGAGCTTTTGGGCGCTAAACAGAGCGGAACGATGGTGAGTGTCGGTTATGAGCTGTACACGCAACTGATTAATGAGGCGGTCGCCCAATTAAAGAACTCAGTCGATGGAAAGCCGGTCGACGATGACCTAAAGGACCCCCTAAGCTCTCTGGAACCACTGCCTCAGTTCGATGTTCCGGTTGTGGCACTCCTTCCCGAGGCGTACATCAAGGACCAGGCCCAAAGGCTTTATTACTATCAGCGGATGATGTCGAGCCGCGACCTCAAGACTCTCGGGGAGGCTCAGGCGGAGGTCGAAGACCGTTACGGGCACCCACCGGTACAAGTTACAAACGCCTTCACGATTATGTCGTTACGTATGGAGTGCAAGGCACTCGGTATCGACAAGCTTGAAGCTGCCCAGGGTCGGCTGCTTTTAAGCTTCAAAGATAGAACGGCGATCCCACCGCGCGCATTTACTATTCTCGCCAAAAGGAACCGGACCGCTTACGTCACTCGGGAGGGTTATATTTGGCCCTACACTGGAAATCCACTGGTCGCGATTGAGAACTTATTGAGCTACTTCACGTTAGCCTTGAAGGAGATCGATGCGGCCCGAGCGAGTTTGGGAGTCTGAAGTGGCGCCCCCACCAACATGGTCGCAATAAAATCAGTCTTCTTTTGATGAGCTTGTGGGATACTCTCTGCTCACGTGTTGACCTTCGATGCCATCCTTCCTGCCGGTGGGTTGATAGACCCCGAATTTGCCGCTAAGGTCGGCACCTCGAATAAGGCCTTGATTCGCTTTGAGGATAAGACGATTCTCGAGCGAACTATCACTTCCCTACGCGCAACCGGTCGCGTTGGGCGAATCGTGGTCGCGGGTACGGAAGACGTCAGGAGCAGCGATGCGGCCAAGCTTGCCGACTTAGCGGTGCCATCTGGTCGCAGCGGACCAGAGAGCATCCTTAACGGGTTGAAGGCACTCCTGGCGGAGAAGAACCCGCCGAGCAAGGTTGCGGTAGTGACCACCGACCTCCCGTTCCTGACCCCAAAACTTCTCACCGACTTTATCGACGCATGTCCCAAGGAAGTCGATCTGTGTATGCCCCTTATCACAAAGAGCCAATACCAGAGTCGGTTCCCACATAGCTCATCCACTTTTATTCCTCTCCAAGATGACACCTGGACGTCTGGAAACGTGTATTTGATCGATGTGAAGGCGCTTGAGAAATCCATGCCACACCTAGAGAAGGTCTTTGTCGTCCGAAAGAGCAAGCTCGGGATGGCAAAGCTGCTCGGTCCCGTGTTTCTCTATAAGTTCATTCGCAAACAGCTGACCGTCCCGATCGTGGAGGCCAAGCTAAAGCAGATGCTCGGATGCACTGGCGCGCCGGTTCTAAATTGCGCCCCCGAACTTGCCTACGATATCGATGATTTCGATGACTACGAATATGCGGTGAGGTTTATTGGGGGCGAGCTAAGCAATGTCGGCAACTGACGACCCCATTCTCGCGGAAGATCTGGAATTGCCTGCTGCGCCGTCACCCTATTTGGGAAAAGCCCTACGTGCAAGCGACCATATCAAGATAAGCGCCTATTGGTTTGCTACCAACTTCCTTTGGGGAGCCCTACTGGTGATCATGCTTCCCGGAGAAGTCAAGAAGATGGTCCCGTACGATCGTATCAGCGCACTGGGTCTCCTCACGGGGCTTGGCGCTTTTGCCGCGTTGGTTGTACCGCTCGTCGTGGGGGCTCTCAGCGATCGTTGCGCGTCTCCCTATGGTCGAAGGCGGCCTTATATGGCCGTTGGAGTCGGAGTCAACCTGATTGGCTTGATCATGATGTGCTTGGCGTTCGTGTTTTCCAAGCCCTTGCCTCCATCGGGCAGCCACAACTATCTGGGAACGATCGCTTTCTTTCTACAGAACCCGACGTTCCTGATCTATACATTCGCCTACCTCATCGTCAACCTTGGAAACAACATTGCTTCGGCGGCATATAGCGGGGTCATTCCGGATCTGATCGAGCAGGAGCATCGGGGACTCGCCAGCGGATATATGGCGCTCATGACGCAGCTTGGAACGTTATTCGGCGCTGTCGGATGCGGATTGCTGCTCGGGAAACAGCCTGAAGCAGTCAAATATGCGGTTGTATGCGGCGCCTTGCTGCTGGTTGCCTTGATCACCATCCTCGGTATCAAGGAGACCCCGCTGGCGATTCGGCCCCCAAAAATCCACTGGCCCCGCTATGTCAAGAGCTTATGGATCGACCCTAAGAAATATCCCGACTTTGCCTGGGTTTGGATCACGCGGGCGCTCGTCATGTTGGGCTTCTATTCGGTCATTCCGTTTATCAATTACTACTTTGTCGATGTGATCGGAATCGAAAAACCGGATGGTCCGGCTTCCGAGCTTACGGGGATTCTCTTGGTTGCCGCTGCAATCAGCGCCATCTATGGCGGAATTCTTTCGGACCGGATCGGGCGCAAGAAGGTTGTTTATATCGCGAATGTCACGATCGCGATCATTTCAATTTCATTCATCTTCTGCCGCACGATCCCCCAGGTACTGGTTGCGGGGGTCATATTTGGGCTCGGTTTTGGAGCCTATACCAGCGTCGACTGGGCGCTTGGCACCGATGTTTTGCCGAGTAAGAAGAACGCAGGCAAGGAAATGGCAGTCTGGCATATCTCGATGACGCTTCCACAGGCTATTGCTGCTCCGTTCGCGGGCGAGTTGATCAGTTATTTTGGGAAAACCGTCAAGCCAGGGCCGGAGGGGGACATTATTCACTACACAATCCCTGGCTATTCGGCCGTCTTCATCTTATGTGCGTTGTGCTTTGCTATGGGCGCCTATCTGCTTAAGAATGTCCGGAGCGTACGCTAGACCTCAAACTGGTCGCCACGTAATGTATCTTTGTTGAGCCTGATGCTGAGATCAGTGTACGTGTACTTCAGCATGGGTTTGGATGGGTCCCGCGAGGCGATAATCCAACCATCGTTGATCAACGCTTCAAACGCCTCAAGGATGTGGGTCATCTCCTGCTTTCTCCGAGCCTCATCGGGAAAGGCCTTGTCCAACATTTGAAACAGCATCTTGGCAATCAATTGAAAGTCAGAGACCCGTTGCAAGAGGTTTACCACCGTTTCACAAGGACCATGGATTGGAAGCACCTTGCCATCTCGGATGTAGCATTGGCGTGAAGTAACCCGCCCATTTTCGTATTCGGCTCGGTCGCTCCAGGTCGAATCTGCCAAGTTCAACTTGAATGTGTTGTTATCATCGAAGGGCGACGAAGTGGGTATGTCGGAGAGGACTGAACCAAGCGACTTGACGGCATTGAAATTGAACCCTCCCATTCCAATGCTTAACTTTTCATCCACAAATCCGCCTTGGGCGATCCATCGCCAAGCGGCCTCCGGTGTCAGATCGAGTCCGACATCACTTGCGAGTTTCCGAACATGCTCTTTCAGATCCACAAATTGAGCGTTGGCGGCATACCAAAAGTCTGCAAACCGAATATGAGTTACGACCCTTTGAGATTGACGTTTCGCGAACTGCTCTTTCAGCCATTGCGATTTCGTGCTGGCTCGTTCGATTTCGAGGATTGTGTAAGCCAGTTCCCTTCCCGCCGCATGCGCCATCGTCATGCCCGCCGATAGAATCGGATCGGCAAAACCTCCGCTCTCGCCAATGAGATACCAGTTTTCTCCGAAGTGACGACTAGCCAAGAAGGACCAGTCCTTAGTGGCGGCAAACTTATGCTCTCGAGTCGCGTTCTTTGTGAGGCAGGCGATTCTCTCATCGGAGTTGACAGCCTCGATATACAGTTCTTCCGGACGTTTTTCCGACTCCTTGTAGAACTTTGCGGGTACTACCAGGCCGATACTTGTCCGGGTGGGACCAAGAGGAATAAACCAGAGCCAGCCATAACCAAGGCTCATGACTTGGATCTTTGTTCCTCCAACCCCGATTTTGACGGCCCACTCGGCGTTTTGCCAATAGTCCCAGAAGGCCACGTTTTGGAGGCTTGTCGGAGCATCGGTCGTGACTCCCATGGCTCGACGGATGATCCCGACATGACCGGAAGCATCGACATAGTGCTTCGCGACAAAGATCTCTCCTGATTCGATTTCCAAGCCATCTACTCGGTCTCCAGTTTTGTGGACCTTGACAACCCTTGTTCCTTCGCGGACATCGACACCCATCATCGCCGTGTGATCGAGCAGGATTTTGTCGTAAATAGCTCGATCGACCTGAAATGCCGTTCGCCGACGAAGACCTTCGAACTTGGCGGGACGGGGTTCATCCAAAAAGTCTTCCGAATGAACAAACTCAATGTCCCACAGTTCTGGGTTCTTTCCCCACCGATTGGTGGAACCGATTTTGATGGGGAAGTTTGCCGCTTCGACTTTATCCCACACCCCCATCTCATCGAGAATTGCTGAAATTGTGGGAAGCTGACTCTCTCCGATGTGGTCGCGCGGAAAGCACTCCTGCTCGAGAATTAGAACCGATAAGGCAGGGTTGTACTTCTTAAGTAGAGTCCCCACTGTAGACCCCGCTGGGCCGCCGCCAATGACTGCGATGTCAAAAACCACGCTAATTGATCCACCTTGGATTATTGTTAGAGCATTCTAACTGATGTTTGAGCTTTTTTGGCGAACGCAATTGCTGCAAATTCCGCCCAAAACACTCCTTTTTCTGTTCCACATCAAGAAAGGCCCTGCGATGGCGCCTTTCGAGTCGGATTACCGCTTCAACTTCCTGACCGATTTGCGTGTCGATCTCTTAAGATGTTCGGAAGCGTCCTTCCGACCGAATGGACTTTCTATGGAGGTAGTTCCACTATTTGGCTTAACAGTCTAAGCTGAGATCATCGATCCTGCTTTGGTCACATGGAATGAAGAAGCCGCCCATTAGCCTCCAATCTGTTGGTGTCGGAATCGTAGCAGTTGTCGCGATTGTCGTTTTCGCGAAGACGGTAGGGGCCTATATTCGTTCGAAACCTACTCAACTCTTGAACCGAAGATATCACATCACGCTTTTGAGTGATGAGGAAGGCTCGCCGGGCAAGGTAATTCGAGCCATTAGGGACGGACGCGTCATCGGTTCGTACACGTGCACCAATCAAGATGCGGAGGTGGCTTGGCTCTACGATGACGATGCCACGAGCCTCGATCACTCCGATATCGTGTTGCCGTCGTACGATTCCCGTGGGATTCCGTTTCCCTATCTAAAGCATCAGGTTGGACACGCGATTCGAATCACTGTCCCCCGAGGTTATTCCACCAGACCGGATAGCCTTTCCATTCCAGTTCTTGAAGGAGTCTCGACTCCCAAATTCATGCCGAAGACCAAGAACATCAAATTGACTCACTTTGCAGTACCGGTGCGGTGCCTGATGAACCCAACTCCGGTTCAGGAGCCGATTTCGCGTTCGATACTCACTGCGAAAGCTGAGCAGCTTTCAAACGGCTGCTCCTACATGAACTATCAACCTGCTCACCGCCATGAGTTCTTGCACATGACGATCCTCAGTTCCACTTATTGTCCGGAGGGTTCACAAATCCCGGACCTGTATTATTACGGTAGCCAAACAGAAGCGGTCAAGATGCGAGTCGACCGGTATGAGCTTGTGGATAAGGTGACATATCTGGTCTACCGAAACGCTCAGATTGTAACGATCAACGGGAATAGGACCCTGCGCCTGCCCACGACCCAAATAGTTGGCCTGATAGGTGATGCGACGGCTATCGTCGAGAAGTTGAATCCAATTGCGAGCAAGAAGACACACGATGCACATTCGATTGGAGAGCTGCTCGTTAGGCTCAGACGGGTTCGTCATCCGGAGGTCAAATACAGCCCGATTGCCTCGTTCGCCAGCCTTGATCCAGATATCGATTCACTTGGGTTAGATCTCTTGAGGTTTCGGCTGGTCGATTTTGGATTTGGCGAGGACCTTCTACCTCACATTCCTGTCAAGTCCGCCTCCATGGGCACGATTCCTGAAATCAAGATAGGAATCAAAATCACAACGCCGGTTAGAATATCGACGAATACGATCGTCGTGCCAATCGAGCATACGAAGCAGGTTCGCACCGAGAATAGCCAAGGCCCGCAAAACCACTCGTCGTCGCTCCTTCACGATGTCGAAGTCTACTTGGTGAATCGCTCAGGACCAAGTTGAAGCGCATCTTACACGCATGTCCAACCCAGTACCAGAAGGACGGTCGAAAAATGCTCGTGAGCAAGATCAGAGGTGACTGGAGCGATGTGAATCGCCCCGAACCAGTCTTTCGAACGATCGATGCCGATGTCATCCCGGTCACCGAATCCCAGGCTTGCCCCAGAGGAACGATTTATAACTTTTGCTGCGTCACTAAGGAAATGGAATTGACATTTCGAGGCTGAATGCCTTTTAGTAATGGCTACCTGTGCTCGACAGACGTGATTGAGCTCAGGCAGCCCACTCCAACGTGGCATTCGTACATTCTTCAACTTGATGCCTGCTTATGAGACGGCCGACACTCAACCTTCAGACCATCGCTGTTGCCACCATCGTGGTGATTGGTGTCGGTGCGTTCGTCAGGCTGCTAAAAGGTAGCGACGCGTTGACTCCGAACACTGACTCTAGGAGGCCGTTCAACATCGTTCTACTCACCGATGAAGAAGGATCCAAAGGAAAAGTGGTTCGCGCGATGAGAGACGGCAAAGTGCTTGGAAGTTACACATGTTCGGCTCAGGACGCAGAAGTTGCTTGGCTTTACTACAACGGACCCCAAACGGCTCACGTTCCTGAATCGATGCCGCTCGCCACAGGCGAGGACCAGGGCTCCTGGCTGTACGACTGGTACTCCAATGGACCACTTATGAGGGTCGTGTTCCACAAGCAATATGTCGTCAAGCCACGAAGCGTTTCACTTCTATTTCCGGCATACGTGGACCGCCGAGGCGAGACGTTGAGCACGGCAACCATCCGCCTAACACATTTTGCAGAAGTCATTCGCTATTTGGCCCCGCCCAGCGCCGATGAGGCGCGACTTGCGGAAACCGACGTTCGGGCTGAATACGAGGACACCCCAGGCTATTCCCACCTTAACCTCATCAGTGTTCGTCCCACCCTGAAAGAGATGGAAAAGGCTCACGAGATGATGGATTTCAAAATCATCGAATCGACCTATCAGCCGGAAGGAACCAATGAAATCAATGTATTCGACGGTAAGACTGATGCGGTAAAGGTCAGGATTGACCGTTACCGCTATGTGGATTCCATCGTATATCTCCACTATACGAATGCCCAAATCGCAACTATTGACGGCGCCAATGTTCTGCGGTTACCGACAACACAGGTCATTGGCAATTTGCTCGACGCCACCGCGACCGTAATAAAGCACATACCGGACCGGTCTCGGGGACCAAGTCATGGGCGATCGGTCGGAGAAATGGTCGTAACGCTCGATCGGAAGCAACACCCAGAAGTGAATTTCAGCCCGTTAGCTCGGTTGGAGAGTCTTTCACCATCCTTAGAATCAATGGGTTTAGACCTTCTGCGGGTTAGACTGGGGCAGACCTACGACAAAGTTCTCGAGCGCAGAGGCCCCAGAAGCGAAAGTACGACCGGGACGATTCCTGAAATCAGGATCGGGGTTCGCATTTCAACACCAGTCAAATATGCCACGAAGACCTACGTCCTCCCGATCCATCATGTGAAGCGCGATAAACCCCAAGGTCAGATTGACTACGGAAACTTCTATGGCGACCTGGCATACGGCAATGAGCATGGATGGTTGTTGATTGAGCCCACGATCAAACTGTACTTGCCTGGGGCTACCACCACCATTGTCCCCAGATTCTCCTCCTTAGGATCATCCGGTTCACCTGGTTCAACGCGATGAAAAAGTCCTCCGTTGCTCTTCAGACGATCGCAGTCGCCATCATGGCGATTGCCGCCGTCATCGTCTTGATAAAACAATTGAAGGGAGACGACGTGACGGCGCCGGCGCCGATCCGGGAAAGAGCCTATAAATTAAGGCTCCTAAGTCAAGAGGCCGCGTCTGATGGCAAGGTGGTTTCAGCGATTAAGGACGGGAAGGTCATTGGCGGCTATAAATGCACGGCTCAGGATGCGGCCGTCGCATGGCTTTTCGACGATGGCGCCACCAAGTACTCACAGATAGAGGTCCTTCCGACGATCACCGACGGCTCTCGACAATATCATAATTTTGGCTGGTTCACCGATGGCCCCCTGATGCGGGTCGTCTTCCCAAGGGGCTATAGGTCTAAGCCAAAATCTGTGGCCATTACCTTCCGACCACCAGGAAGATATGGGGCAAGCCAGGCTTTCCAGATGACTCACTTTGCCGATCCCACTCGATTTCTTCAGGCTCCGAAGAACGCGCAACCTTCCGGACCCGATCCCGATGTTTCCGCCCAATGTACCGTCACCCCAGATGGCTCAATGTCCATCCATGTTGATAGCATTCATCCGTCAATTCAGGAAATGGCATTACGCCGCGAAAAACTACAATATCATGTCCTTTGTAGCTCCTTTTGCCCACCTGGTCCACAATCTCCGTATTTCGAGTTTGGGAACGAATCGGATGCGATTCAAATTATAGTAAATCGCTACCGAGAGGTCGATTCAGTCGTAACTTTGATCTACAAGAATGCCCAAATTGAATCTGTAAACGGAGTCCGCCTCTTGAGGTTGCCAACCACTCAAGATGTTGGAACCATCCTCGGCAACAAGGCGACGGTTCAAAAGCTGCTTCCATTTCCAAGCACACAAAGGAATCAGTCCAAATCAGAAGGCGACATGATTATCAGGTTGGACAGAAAGAGCCAAATTCTTGCCTGGGAGTATCCTCGGGCGGAGATTATCGGTATCTCGCCTACCGTTGATCAACTGGGACTGGACATCCTCAAGTTTCGCATAGCGGATACCTACAGTACGACGCTGCGATCAACCAAGAAATCCGCCACTGGCGCCTTCGTGATCCCGGAATTGAAGATCTTTGTCCGCATTACCGACTGGAAAAGGCTCGGATCGGAGAACCTCGTATTACCCGTCCAACATGTGGGGAATGGAGGTCAGAAGGCACGAGAGTCGGTCAACGAACCTCTGAGCAAAGGGTTTAGCGTCAATTTGCCCCCGCCTTCCGTCCGGAACCTGATGCCCCGGACAGAACCGGTTCGTGCTTCAGAAGCTCCCTCTTCTGCCAATCGATAGATAGCCCGACGCGATTTCCCAACTTAGATTGCGACTATCTGCCCCGCTCTAAAAACGCCTCTCGATTCTCAAGCACTACCCGTATCAATACGGCTGCATATTCGCAGTATTTTTTGCTCCCGTCTGCCCGAACCGTCCCATCGGGCTGAGGATGGTATCGCTCCCGCCAAAACCCACCTTCGGCTGCCTTACTTACCTGGCGAGCCGATTCTACTAAACGCGCTTTGTCGCCCATCCGCTTACATGCAAGAGCCTCGACATACCAAGTCCGTCCCATAGAAGCCACATCGTTTGTGGCCGACATCGTCGCGAAGGGCACCTTCTCGTCTTCCCAGTCCTCATACGTAAATGGCTTGGTGACAGTAACGGTTGGCATTCCGCCCGGCCAAAACGCCTTTTCTGCAAGGAGTCTTGGGCACAAGACCTTTGTTTGACCTTTGTCCGCAAGGCCGAACGCAATTGCCGCCCAATTTGTATCGGATAGACCGTGGATATCAACCACGCCGCGATTTACGTGAACATACTCGGCATAGTGGTCGTCTTTCCAAAAAAGTGAATTGAAGCTCCTCCCCAATTCACTTGCTTGGTTCATCCAGGCCCGCCTTTCAACATTCCGGTTGGCCGCTCGTTCAAGCAACGCAAGATCGTGAAACGCTTCTACCGCATAACATTGGGTAACGCCATCCCATCCCATACGGGGAGGTTTTTCCGTGTAAAACCCGGAACCGCTCAATAGTCCGTTAGGGGAGACTTGGGTCTTGAGATAGGCTCCCGCCGCCTCAACCGAAGGCAAATGATCCGCCAACCATGCCTTATCTCCGGTGGATTGATAGATTTCCTTAGCGGTTAGGACATAGCAGATAGGACCGAGCACGCCAAGAGGATTCGAAATCAATTCCCAATGGCGAAAAAGTCCGACCCATTGACGGGTCTCTCGACTCGATAACGGTAGCCCTTCACGAATCGGCGGTTTGTAGGTAAACAGATCATTCGGAGACTTCATCCCGCGTAAGTAGCCGTTGTCTGGAGTTGTGTCGCCAGAGAAGATGGCGAATGGAATGTTTCCGTCCTTGCGTTGAGAAGCACGAACAAAGTCGAAATAGTCCTCGACCATACGTATTCGGCCCATGAGAAGATAGGCGCCTGCCATCTGCCATGAGTCCAGCCCGGGCCAGGTTGTGTCGCTCCCAAATCCGCCCCCGTCTGCATTGATACAGAAGTGTCCAGGATAAACTTTCTCGGTCGCCGCTGGGATCAAGTTCTGATTCACCGCCGCCGTAACTCCCATCCGAACCACCTGGTCGGAGACCTTCGCAATCCAGTTGTCGTCCAAATGCATCAGATTCATCGCCATAATCGCCACCGTAAGCATCGATGGGATTATGTCGGGAAATCGTGAGTCTTCACGGTTGACGGTGAACCGTTTTGGGGCCCGCGGCCATTTCGTAACAAGAACTAAACGTTCAGGTCTCCCATTCCCCGCGGTTTTGCGCACTCTTGGTTCGCAAGACCGCAAAAGTTACAACCCCCTTACTTTCCGTTACCCCTTAGCAGACCGTTCCGTCATATGGTCAAGATGCTGCGGAAGTTGATAGTTACGATATTCGCGCTGACCCTTGGGCTGGACTGTCTGGCCTTCAGCGAACAAAGCATGCAGAACAGCGACCTGCGCCAAATGGACAATTCGGTGAGGGGGATCGAACGGGCGATTTCCGTCTATTTGAACGGACCCGAAATAAGAAGCGTCTTGACGCCTGGCGAGTTTTCCCAGTTTCCTCTCAAGCTCAAGGCTGGGCAGGTCGTCTTTGGAGAGGTTCGGAGTGACGCTTTTGACCCGGCTCTTGAAATCGTCGACAGCGCCGGAAAATCCGTGGCGTTCAACGACGACCGGTACCCGGGTGACCAAAGACCCCTTCTCTTTTGGAGGTGTGCCAGCGACGGCGCCTATTCCATTCACGTTCGGTGCTTCCACGACAAATTGGGAGGCCAGTTCTTTGCGCGCTTCAAAACGTACGATACGATCGATCTCACAAGTGACCAGAAAGTTGAAAGAGACGTCCAGAGGAACACGCCCATTCTGCTTCGAATCCCGCTGAAAGCCGGACAGATCAAGGAGATCCTCTTCGACACCGATGGCGAGAAGAAATATTTTGGCTTGACCTATAACGCGTGGATTTCGCCGATCGGACTTCCTGATTTGGCATTCTTCACCCATGGACTCCAACCGGCCGAGTACTCGATCATGGCGCCGGTTGACGGAGACTACTACGAGATGATGACGCCTAACGGCCCCGATAGCTCGCGTGGAAAGGTCCACGTTTGGACACGGGAAGTCGTTCCGTTCAAGCTTACAAAGGTGGGAAATAGCTATACCGCGAGGGCTCCGACCAAGCGCTCCCAAATATGGGAGCTTCCGGTAAAGAAGGATGAATTGATCGAAGCATCTACCCCCGATCTCGACATTCGCTGCAACTTTCGAATCATCGAAGTGCCGGACATCTCCAAATACGACCTTTCCAAAGAGGAAACGAATCCATTTTTCCCGCATCCCAACAAGCCGCCCGACGAAAAAGGACCCGCATTCGTCACGATCAGCAAACGCCCCAGGGACAACCGTATGACGGTATTTCACGCTTCGCGCGACGCGAAGCTATGGCTTGCCTCCGACGGCGAGGGGCCGGCTGGAAAGCAGTTCACCCTACGAGTGAAGCCCGCAGCCGAGGAATTCTCGGAGAAGAAAACGAATTCCGGGAAGCTGATGATCGCGAGCACGGATTTCTGGGTGTTCGATGCGAAGGCCGGCGACGTCTTGACTCTCAATGCCACGAGCTTTGATTTCTCCCAACTGATTATCGTTCGCGATCCCGAAATGCATGAGATCCGGCATTTTGAAGCTGGAATGGATCAATCGTCCGATACGTGGAGAATGATCGTGCAGAAGCCTGGCCGCTACGTGGTTGATGTCTCCTGTCGCGGCAACGGCGGAGGTGGCGCGTATTCTCTAACACGCAAGGTCCTCCATGCCAAGGAGTTTGGGCTGTCGAAGACGGCGAGTGGCGAAATAACCGATGGGCAGGTCCAAGTCTGGAAGTTTGCGGCGACTCCCGATGTCCCGCTTCTCGTCCACTGGAATTCGTCCAACTGGGGATACGACGTGAATATTTATGATGAAAAGGGGGGCGATGCGAATTTCCAGCGCGACGAAGTCGACGCCCATAACCGATATGGAATCCTCAAGGTTGCAAAACCGCAGACCTATGTCCTCGTTCTCTCGGGACATCGCGAAAAAGCCAGTTACTCGATCGAGCTGAACCCAATGCCTGGTTATCCAAAAGGTGCGAAATGAAACCTATCCAAGTCTTTAGAACCAAAGAAACGGATCGCAACTCCGCTCTACAATCTGGATTCAATCCCCTCGCCCGACGAAACCGATCTTTCCAATGTCGTACAGTTAAGGCGATTTGCAAGCGAATCTTGGTGTCCGCAACAGTGGGTGCGATCGCTCTCGGACTGAGCACCGTCTCTCACGCGCAGGACGGAATCCTTGCCGATCCCGGTATTTCCGCTGCCTCCTTCGAACAAGAGCTCGGCCACTACTTAAACGGCAATGAAATTAAGAGCGTCCTTACTCCGGGAGAGTTCTCGCAATTCCCTTTGAAGCTCAAAGCGGGACAGGTCGTGATTGGAGAAGCGCGCAGCGACGATTTCGATCCAGCGCTTGAAATAGTCGACGCCAACAACAAGACGTTAGCGTTCAACGACGACCGATATCCTGGGGATCAGCGGCCGCTTTTGTTCTGGCGTTGCGAAGAAGATGGGGACTATCAACTTCACGTTCGATGTTTCCACGACAAGACGGGTGGCCAGTTCTTTGTGCGCTTCAACATTTACAATTCGGTCGATCTGAGTTCAGGCCAAAAAGTCGAGGCGGAAATCGACGCCCACGAGCCTATCTTGTTGCGAGTGCCCATGAAAGCCGGCCAGATCAAAGAGGTCTTAAACGAGTCTGGAGGCGACCATAAGTACTTGGCGCTCAACTTCAACCGAGTCATCGCGCCGGGAGGCTGTCCCGACCTCAATCTGTCACAAAGTATCCGGCCAATCAGTGGAAACTACGTTCTTATGGCTGCGGCAGACGGGGATTATTACTACGTGGAGACGCCAGATGGAAGCAACGATCCCAGAGGCAAGATCCATGTCTGGGCGCGCGAGCTTATTCCAGGGACATTCGTTAAAGACGGAGATTCGTTTGTTTCAACCGCTCCGACCAAGATTCCTGCGGTCTGGGAATTGCCGGTAAGGGCAGGAGCGTTCATCAGGGCGTCTATGCTGGACCTCGACATTGATTGTGTTTTCGTCGCTTCGGAAGTGCCGAACATCTCGAAGGTCGACTTGTCAAAGCCAGAAACCAACCCCTTTATCCCCCGGCCCGACCACCAAACGAGCGACTTGGGTCCAGTATTCGACCAACTCCCAGCGAGGGCTGGCGATAGTCGAGGCATGGTATTGCGGATCAACCGTGATGCCAAGATCTGGTTTGCCTCAAATGGCGCCGGGCATGACGACAAGAGGTTCACCCTTCGAGTTAGTCCAGCGGCTTCGAGTTTCCCGGAAGATACGGCGAGCAAAGGAATACTAAGGGTCGCAAATACCGATTATTGGGACTTCGACGCCCAAGCGGGAGATGTGCTGAGCCTCAATTCGTCGACAGTCGGATTCACCGGAACCGTCATCGTCCGAGATCCAGAAATGGCAGAAGTTCGCCACGCCGACGCGCCGCTGGACCAGAACAGCGAGAGTTGGAGAATGATTGTCCAGAAACCCGGTCGATATGTCGTGGCCATATCGTGCGTCGGAGATGGCGGAAGCGGTGATTATTCTCTGTCGCGCAAAGTGCTTCACGCCCAACCCATTAGCCACGGCTCTCCTGCAAAAGGTGATGTCGGTGAAGGGCAGATTCAAGTCTGGAAGTTCACGGCAACTCCAGATAAGCCGCTATTCATCCACTGGAACTCCTCCAACTGGTCCTACGATGTCGACGTCTATGACGACAAGGGCAATCCGGCGAGTTTTCAGCGCGACAGTGTAGACGAGCACAACCGTTTCGGAATCCTGAGAGTCACCAAGCCCCAAACTTACGTTATCGTCTTAACCGGTCACGGCGACAAGGCGAGTTACACCATCGATCTCGGCGATATTCCCGGATACAAGAACACTCTCCATTAAACCGTGCGTCCCGATGGTCGGGACGCACGTTGCCTGAATCGCGGCGAATCGCTTTGCATCTATCGTCCAGTGGCCCTTACTTCTGACTGATCTCAACACAGAGATCAGCCAGGTTGCCTGGGTGGTCGCAAAGTGCGACGGCGCCGGATCCTGTGAGTTCGTCTTGGGCGCCGTAACCATACAGCACACCAATAGTCGGGATGCCATGCTTCTTTGCGCCAATGACATCGTGTTCACGATCGCCAACCATGATTGCGGTTTTAGGGTCGATCGACTCCGCGATCAGGACGTCTTCGATAACTTCGTGTTTCTCAATTCTAGATCCATCGAGACGGCTTCCGTAGGCCCGAACGAAATACTGGTCAAGATCGAATCGCTCTAGAATTCGGTCGGCAAATGGCTTAGGTTTGCCAGTCGCCACATATAGATGGTAGCCTTTCGACTTCAGGTCAACTAGCGCCTCGGGAATTCCCGGATAGACCTCGTTCTCGAATAGGCCGACGGTGCTGTAGCGCTCTCGAAAGTAGCCCAGGCACCGCTCTATCTCTTTTTCATCGACGGTTTCGAGAATGGTCGCCAAGCTGTGCTGTATCGGCGGGCCGATTATAAAGTTCAAGTCAGCTTCATGAGGGAGTTCGCGGCCCATACGCTCAAGAGCAGCCAAGACAGACCGGACAAGGCCAGGGCGGGGATCCGTCAATGTGCCGTCGAGATCAAAAAGGAGGTTTGAGCGCATGAGGGATCAAGTGCCAGCACGGCGGACTAACAAAGCAACGTGACTGGTAGGTTACCGAATGGGACGAATGTGCGGCATGGGCTGATCGGCGAGTCAGTTGCAGTGTTGGCGAATGCGTCTCTTAGCCTTGCGCGTTAGTGTAGACTCGCAATGGTATGGCGCTTAGGCTCGCCCTCTATAGTGACCAAATTGCACCGCTTACCGACTCGATCGACGAACGGTTGTTTTCGATGCTGCCAAAAAAGCCTACGATCGGATATTTGCCATCCTCGCCCGATCCCGACCGGAGTTGGTTTTGGCCTCAGGCGAACTATTATTCCAGGCGGGGAGCATCCTTACGCTTTTTCGGTCTGGAGTCGGAATTTCAGCCCAGGGCAATACCTGAACTACTCTCATGCGACGCGATCCACTTAACTGGCGGCAACACTTTTCAATTCCAATATTGGTTGCGGCAAAGGGGAATGATCGACCATCTGCGAGAGTACGCCGCTTGTGGCGGTGTCTTGATAGGTGTGAGTGCAGGAGCGATCCTGATGACGCCGGATATTTCGACATCCTATCTTTGCGGCGACTTGCCCTATACGGGAGTCGAGGAATATGCCGGGCTTGGGTTAGTTGACTTTGCGTTCGTACCACACTTTGATGGGCCGCCTGGAGCAAACCGCGACGTCACAAACTTCGCCAAGCGGTTTGGCGGAAGGGTCTATACGGTCCCAGATGGCGGCGGGATCATTATCGACGGCGATCAATGCGTTCACTTCGGTGACGTACGTTGTCTTTTGCTTGGGTAAGCACTCTGTGCGCTTGAAACGGTGGAAGGGACTTGAGGTTCCCCTGAATTTTTTATTCCGCCAAACGGAAGAGGAAATGATCTGATGGCTTCAGACCGCAGCCTCTCCGATTGAGGTGTCTGTCGACCTTTCCCCGAATCCTGAAACATAGCTCCGGAGCCACCGGTCCTACATTTGGCATGCAGGAGTATCATTAGAATAGGTGACCTGAATCCCAGTACGAAGAGAAAGCATTACCTTATAGAAACTGATCGTGTTTTCCAGTTTTGTAATCGATTTTGCCATTCCATAGAAAAAACTTGGTTTATTGACGATTCGGAAGCATAATGTAAGTACTGGAAAAATCTCTTGTCGATCTAGACTAACTATTCATTGTCTGCACAGTTAGCTTACTTCCCGATGGGTCAACCGGAATCTCGTTTGAGATGGGTGGACTTTCAGGACCAGACCGATCTGGCACTTCCACAAAAGGGGGCTACGGCATGCAAATGATCACGGCTGAAGATTGCTCGACAATCGGCAGATTTCAACGGGGGGACAAGAGCGCATTCGACGAGTTGATCCGAAGGCACGGGCGTCGTGCACGCCAATATGCGTTTCAATTGACAAAGAACTCGGAAGAGGCGGATGACGTCGTTTCGAGCACGTTTATTCGAATTTTCCGATCCTTGGACGGGTTCAAGGGTGAAAGCTCCTTCACTACCTGGATGTATCGAATTGAGACGAACTGCTTTTTAGATATGCGTAAGAAAGCCAGATCGATTCGATTAGTCAGAATCGACGAAGGCTCGCAAAACGGCGATGGGCAAGTTACGATGCAAATTCCCGATTTGAGGGAGAACGCCCAGGAGTATTTAGAGCGACGAGAGAGAATGTCATGGGTCGGCAAGGCTATGTTCAGCCTTCCCAAACGTCAAAGGGAGATCCTTTTGATGTACCAAACGGACTTGATGAGCTATGAAGACATTGCCGATGTGCTCGATTTGCCTTTGGGAACGGTCAAGAGCCGAATCAACCGAGCTCGGTTGAACCTGCGCGAGCTTTTGAATCCGTGCAAAGGTCTTTTTATGCCGATTTCCAGGAAGCCCAGAGCGCCTGGACGGGAACAAGTCTCATCGGGGAACTATCACTAGTCACCCTGCTTTCTTCCCATGCAAGAAACCGCCTTTCCCAAATGGGGCCTCTTTCCGGACGGCGGTTAAAGTGGCTGCCGCTTTTACGTTTAGGTAGGCAGGTCTCTCTGGACTTCTTAGAAACTCGACGCTCGGTTGAGATTCAGACTTTGCCCACCACGCTTCAGAAGACGTATAGAACTCTTAACGACGCTCCTCAATCTTCAATCGGTCTCTCCTGAACGTCGCCAACCGGTAATATCGCTCTATTCATGTACGCGACAAGTTCGTTGGTCTGTTTGGTGTTTGTTTTGGGTGCGGTGTTTGCGGCTCATGCATCCGGACAGACAGGGCAAGACCCAAAGAAGGCATCCCCACTCGAGATCTCTCTGAATCGTGCTCTCCAGCGGCGGAGCGAATGGATGGCGTTCTTAAGCGCTTTGCCAGGGAGTGAACGCAAGGGAGCGGAATACTTGCTGACTTACATGCCTCTCGCCGATCTGCAGAATCTGCCGATGGAAAAAATGCGCGAGGCGATCGAAGAGTCGTTTTCAGTAAGAAAGAAGTTGTCGTGGGGCAAGACCATTCCCCAGGACGTGTTCTTTGATTCGGTCCTTCCCTATGCGAGCGTCACCGAGCCGCGACAGTCGATGCGGACAGAGTTTCGACAGAAGTACCTTGCCCTTGTCGAAAAAACCAAGTCGCCTGGCGAGGCCACTTTGCTCATCAACCAAGCCTTATTCAGGGACTACAAAGTTCGATACGACGTCCGGCGCCAACGTACTGACCAGAGTTCCCCCGAAACGATTTCTCAAGGAATGGCGACCTGCACCGGGCTGTCGATCATGCTCGTCGATGCGCTTCGAGCGGTTGGAGTGCCTTCAAGGCTTGCCGGTATCTATTCTTGGCCCGGGCGAGGCGGGAATCACACCTGGGTAGAAGTCTGGGACAAGGGCTCATGGCACTTTGTAGGAGCCGCGGAGCCGGACCCGGCTGGCCTCGACCATGGCTGGTTTGCCGATGAAGCCGGTCGGGCGATTGCCGAAAAGCCCGAAAACGCGATTTGGGCCGTAACCTTTCGCGATACAGGCGCCGATTTTCCTCTGGAATGGGCGCCCGATAAGCAGATTTCAGGCGAGAATGTAACTCATCGATATCACAAACTACTGCTCGATCACTCGCCACGTTTGATGGTCGAAGTAAAGAAGGGTGGCGAGCGTGTGATGGCGGATGTCATTGCATTCAACGCGGCGACGGGTGACAGGTGCCTTGTCGGCAGAAGCAAAGGGCCCCAAGAAGACATGAACCTCCACCTGGAGAGTCCGGTGTCGGCAGGGGGCAAATACTTCGTTACCGCCAACTACAAGGGGACATCCGCAACCGCGATGACAAAGGTCAGCGGAGACACGATTGTGAGGATCGATCTCGACAATCCCACCGGCAACGGGATTGCGGCCGTCTTCGCTGACCGCTTCTGCGGCGATAAGTCAAAAGTCGATGCAGCCCGAAAACTGATCGAAGGTCTTCCCTATTCGGAGGAAAACGCCCATGCAGCTTGGGATGCATTCAAAGCGTCACCGGACCAGGAGTTGCGCAAGGAGTTCGATGCCAAAACTGTTTCGACCCAAGAACGCACCAGCCCCTACCTCTGGCGTGCCGTCGGGACAAAGCCCAAAAGCGGGTGGGGATTGGTCATCGCCATGCATGGCGGCGGCGGCGAACCAAGAGAGGTCAATGACGGCGAGTGGCATTGGATGTTCAACTCCTACTATAAGGACCACCCTGAAGCGGGAGGATACGTTTACTTAGCCTTGCGCGCCCCGAACGACGCTTGGAACGGGTTCTACGACGATGCGATTAGCCCCCTCATCGAGCGACTGATCCTACAGTTTGTCAAATTCGCGGAGGTTGATCCGAACCGCGTGTACGTCTGCGGCGCCTCACATGGCGGTTATGGCGCCTTTGTCATTGGACCCAAGATCCCGTATCGATTTGCGGCGGTTCACCCAGCGGCATCCGCCGCCACCGACGGGGAGACGGAAGGCATCAACCTGCGAAACGTCCGGTTCACGTGGGCAGTGGGCGAAAATGACCACGACTACGCACGCATCGACCGCTGCCGCGCCTTCCAGAAGGAGTGGGATCAGTGGAAGGCGCAATACGGTGGTTTTGACGGCGGCCTTGAAGTTGTCCCAGGTCATGGCCATTTGATCAACGATTTCGAAGCCGACAAGGTCACAGAGCTCTTGACGCATACCCGCAATGCGACGCCGACCAGGCTGATTTGGGCACAAACCGACACGGTTCTCCATCGGTTTTACTGGCTTGAGGCAGTTGATCCAGCTGCTAAAGGACGCATTGAGGCGTCGATTTCAAACAACAAGATCGATCTAAAAGCATCCGGGCAAGGAGCCATCGCCTTATGGTTGCCCTCGTCCCTCGTGGATTACAAGAAACAGGTTATCGTCATTCGAAACGGCAATCGATCTGTGTTTCACGTAACCCCATCGATGCAGACCTATGTCGATGGCCTACAGGCGACAGGCGATCCGGCACTCACCGCTCCAGTTCGTTTACTTCTTCACTAAGCTCGAAAGCAAAGCATCATGGGAAAGACGGAGTATTCCCTTTGGCTTAACGTGATTTCGTGAAGGGGCATACGAGTGAGTCGAGGCCCGGGCGCCAATCGAACGCTACGACATGCCCAAGCGCATCGAGTGCCACTCTTGCGCCGGCCATTTCAGTCACTTGGATTGCCTTATCACTCCACGATTCGCGTTGGAGTCAAACACAAGATCGGGTTGCAAGTTGGTTGCGACGATTGTGGGACGGTTACCGATCCTCCCCATTTGACGGGCCTTGGAGATAGGGGACATAGTTGCCTAGGTTGCACCAAGGAGAAGCCATCTCAGCCGCCAAACCAATTACGACAAGCCCTAAGAAGAGTGAGCATGGTAGCAGAACGCGTATGGACACGGTGCTCTCCATGAATCTTCCCTTTACCCGCCACAGCATCACTAAGAATCCCAGTCCAGGAACCATGATCAAGATGTCGAGGGCATGGCGTCCGCCAGCGGTTGGATGATCTCCGAGGATAAAGTACGGGTGGAGGGCCGAAAGCCGTTGGTGCAGCCACGGTAAATCTTCGACCAGTATTCCCATTTCAGTAAGACGAGGCGTGGTTATCCAAGCCACTACAAAGACCACCGTTAGCATCACGATCTCCCAGAGCACCAGTTGCTTAACTATTCGGGCGGCTTTCATGCAGTGACGTTACCTGTCGACGTGCTGATCCCACTATCGAAGTCTGCAAGCCCCAACTGGCCCGAGTGCGTCGCAGAAGTTCCGCGTTCCGGCGCAAGCGTTTTCAACCGCGGGCCACAACCAAGAACCTGTCATGCCTACACTCTCAAAAGGATCAAACGCTGACGGGCAACCAATGTGAATCAGGCGATAGTCATTGCCCACCCGAATCCCTTCCACGATGGATATAGGCAAAACGGAACGAGAGTGACGTAGATTATCGGAGAGCGTTGGCTTCTAGAGTGTTTCGATCACGGGCGCCCCATCTAATTGGAGGGGCATGTCTTCGCCTAACGTCGAGCCTCTGCACAGTGTGTGAGGAACTCTAGACGTCTCCAAGTCCCAAAGCGGATGCTGAAGACTCGGGATGCTCCCGGTGTAGAGACGCCGTCAAAGTTCCAAGAATGCCATCCAAGAGGCTCGAATGGCAGAGCCCAGAGCGCAGTTCTCGGCAGAGGATCGCGAATTCAACCAACCCTGAGATCGTAGATGCCGTACGACCGTACCCCAGAGCTGCGCACTGGGCGTTGAAATTCCGATACCTTCGGCGCCGACTACCTTGCAAGGCCATGTCGATCCCTAAGGGCCCGAATGTCTTGTTATTCAAAGAAATTCGGGTGGACGATTTGCGTCGGGTACTTACCTCGAAGTTCGGTTGAGCGAACGGGATACCCCCTTTCAATAGAATCGCTAGCCGGACGCCGGCGGAATAATGAAAAGCGAGATGCTCTGGGGTGGAACTCTTGTCGACAGGGTCCCTCCACTCACTGCAACACTGGAAATATGCTTGATAGACGCTTGCGATGGCGAGTTGATTTGCCAAACTGCTGCCGACGATCCAAGCCCGAAGTTGGAAACCTGTATGGAAACGGGCTCGCTTGTCGCGACCTTGTTGATGACAACTACCGTCATCGCTCCATCCGCACGTGAAGCTGCAAATGCGGACACTTGGTCCGGATCTCCGACGGCGCAAGAACAGCTTGCGGTCCCAAAGCCGCTGTTGTTTCCGTCGTAGTTTCGGAACATCTTCATCGCGAGATAGGTTGGTGAACCTGCGGGTGGGGCCGACGAGCGGTTGGCCAGGGTAAGGCCTTCGCGTCCGAATATGCCCAGAATATCGGCTTCCGTCGTTGCTCCATTGAGGTTACTATCGTCGCCCCAATTATATGCGGTAACTGCGGTAAAGGTTCCGGGGTAGTACTCGGAGACCCATTGCTTCATTCGCGGGACAAGCTGAACTTGAGTTTGAATTCCGCTTGCTGGATCGATGTAATTGGGGTCCCACAGTTCCCGCGTTGATTCGTTGCGAATCATCTGCATGGTATCCGAGTCGTCGTTGCTGTTTTCGCCTTGCTGCGGAAAAAAGTGAAGGCTCAATGCGTTCAGCAACCGCTTTCCGGTGCTCTGTTGGTAACGGTAGAGTTGTCGAAGCAACCAAGGAACATAGTCCAAATTGCCGTGGGCGAGGCGATCTGGCAGCCAATGCCAACCGTGAGACAGCGCATACTGTTGGTCGTAACCACTGTAGAGATATCCTTCCCAGCCCCATTCTTCCGGGCCCAATATCCAAGCAGACGCATCATGCTCTCTAATCAAGCTCGCGTAGTTGAGGTAATCCTCATAGATCTCCTCCATTTTTGCTCCAATAGGGTGGACGTCGCGATGGGTTTTGAACCAGATCGAGGGCTCGTTGTCCATGAGGTAGTACTTGAGACCGCCAGAAGTCGATAAGCCCCATTTGGACACCATATGCTCGATCCAACCCTCTTGCATGGTTGTACTATTCGGGGTGGACGCATCATTGGGGTTATTCGTGAGGTACGGGTTGCCATTGCGCGTACTGATGCCATTCCCGGCGTCGACGTGGTTTAGGTCCCAACCAGTTTGCGGCCCGTATTTGTGCTGAGAAAAGGACCACGTCATCTCTCTACCCGAGCCAAGTTTGCCAACGTAATTAAGGATTGGAAGTGTTATTGCGGCTTGCGCACGCGCCGCTTTGGTTTCCGCCATGAAGGTATCGTCGTGTTCGCCCTCGGTTCGGCTAGCGTCCGGAACGGTCTCAAAAAACCAATCCGAACCCAAGTTGGCACAGTTCTCGATCCAATTGTAAGTACTCATGGCATCGCCGCCTGCCGAGCTGAAAGTGAAGTTAAGGTCCTTTAGCTCGTCGCTAGTCGCCGAGGAAACGCCATAAATTAATGGGCTGATCGCGTGAACGCCATTCGTGGCATCGACAGCAATGGTTGCGACGGATTGGTAAACGGCGACCACGCTGACGTTTGCGGCGACAGTTATGTTAAGAACCGCATTTCCAGTCGGCTGCGCTACCCCACCGACCGTCCAGTATTCGAACACATTCCCGCCAGCAGTCTGGGGAGCAGTAAACGTGACCTGGGCGCCGACGTTGTAAGACATCGTGAACTCGGTTGTTACGCTGCCGTTCCCATTGTTGTCTGCGGGAGACGCCGCTATCGAAACTCCTGCGTTTGGAGACTGGGAACCGACATAGACGGAGAAAGTCGGAGTTGCGTAAACGGCGATCGCCGTACTCGTTTGGCCGATTGTGAAAGTGAGCGAGGTCTGCCCTGCCGCCTGCGTACTTCCATTCAGCATCCAACTTACGAAGTTATTGCCGCTCGCGGTGGGAGGGGCCGAGAGTGTAACCGTCGTTTGATCGTTATAGATAAGGTTGAACTGCGTTGCTTGCCCGGTACTCCCGTTGTTATCGCTTGGGCTTGCAGAGACGTCGACTCCTGAACTTGGGGTTTGGGATTGGACAGTCAGCGTCCAGGGCGTTACATAGACTGCGGTGGCTGTATTGACATACTGGCTAATCGTGAAAGTCAGATTCGCTTGTCCCAGGGCTTGTTGGACGCCATTGAGGTTCCAATAGGCAAAATTGTTGCCTCCAGCGGTTAGGGGCGCACTCAATGTAATTGATGTTCCCTTATAGTAGTCTAGTGAGAATTCGGTCGAGCCTTGATTGGCGCCATGGTAGTCAGAAGGGCTTGCATTAACGATGACACCGTTGCTAGGATTTTGAGAATCGACATTGACGTAGGTAAGGGGCGGTAAATAGACCGCCGTAACTGTCTCGCTGGATGTGAGCGTAAAACTCCATTCATTGTTGGTTGATCCTTTCACTCCATTGACTGCCCAATACTGGAAATCATTTCCATTCACCGTCCCCGGTGCGGAGAGTTGGATCACAGTGTTTGTATTGTAAGTGCGCGCAAACGGCGTGGAACCATCGCCTTGTCCGTTGTTATCGTTTGGGTAGCAGGAGATGGTTACTCCGGAATTCGGATTACTGGACCCGATGCTGAGTGAACAGGTTGTCGTAGGTGTTTGATAGACGGCGACGACTGCATGGCTGCCACCCATTGAAACGGCAAGCGTCGGGGAACCATTTTGCGGCTCTCCGTCGAGCGTCCAATACTGGAACGTGTTTCCGCTCGCCGTTGTTGGCGCGGTCAACGTGACCGAAGCGCCGATATTGTAATTGCGAGTGAAAGTCGTCGTTCCATTCGAATTACCAGCGTTGTCCGGCGGCGAAACAGTGACGGACACCCCGGTTGCCGGGTTGCTTGACTTGACCGATAGCGATGCGGTTCCTTGCTCGTATACCGCAACGACCGTTACGTTGCCAGTCATCGTGAACGTGTACGTCGGAGTGGCCCAAACCGGATTTCCGCCGACCGTCCAACCGTACAGGAAGTTGCCAGTCCCCCATGTTGCAGGCGCATTAAGCGTGACCTGGGTTCCGGCAGGAACATTCCACTGCGAGGTGGTCGGGTCGGTTAGGTTGATGTTGCCGTAACTGACGTTTATTGGAACTCCCGAATTAGGGTTTTGCGATTGAACGATCAGCGTGTAGATGGGATTTGAAACGTATACGGTTTCAGAGCACTGTGTGGTGGTTCCATTTGGGAATAGAAACTGAACCTCGATGGTGTGATAGCCATTGGCAACTTGGGACACGTTTAATGGCAAAACGGTTTGCCATTGCATGTCCTCCAAGGCGCCGCCGGCTTGTGTGACCTCCTTTCCATCGAGATACAACTCGGCAGATGAAGCCGGATTGTCAGCGGACGTCGCGCCTGTAACGTTTAGAGAGCCGGAAATAGTGCTACCGGCAAAAGGGCTCAAAATCGCAGGGTTGGGGGCTCCCCATATTTGGATCCCCATTGTTCCGGTTTCCAGCAGGTCTCCGAAATACAACTGGTAATAGGCTGACGGATAACTGACGACCGATACCGAAAAACTCACCGTGCCCGAAAAGGATGTCTGGGGCACAACGGTATTACCGTTCTCATCGAGCACCGAATAAAAGGAAGTCGCGATTACCGCCGACGACTGCAGCGTAAAAGAAAGGGTCTGCGGGCTGGTATTCGTTGGATCAACGTTTACCTGCATGTCTTGGAACACATTCGAACCGTTCCATTGGTAGTAGCTCGCCTCCGAAATCGTCGGCGTCTGAATCTGTGCGGAACCGATCGTAAACAGCATCCCGAGGATGAGAGCAAAGGCCCACCGCAGTACCCATCCCTTTTGCTGCAGAGCTAACGAAAACGTCGAGCCCAAGCTCTCGGATACCACGGCTGAATGATTGCAGCAAATTCTACTCACACCGTGATTCACGTGCGAACCCGGTGGAATGCGGGTTTTTGCTCACCTGTTTTTCGGCTAATGGATGGGTCGCCGCCTAGTTTTAAGGCGACTCGCCGCTTGCTGAGTAAACTGCGGGACATCATGCGACTGCGCGTTGCCGCACTGTTCTTGGTCATCGTTTTGGCCGCATGCAACGGCCAAATGGCGATCCTGAAGCGGCACAGGGTGTACCTGCTCAAGTGCGAAGACGACGGCATTGCCAACATGCTAAATCGACCCGCACCCATTCGGGACCGAGCTGCTTGGGCGAACCAGGAATGTTCTCCGAATTCCTCCCGTCTCGGACGGTGATACTGGTTCGCCTGTCATGGAAAACCGAAGGGGCACACCCTCAATCGGAGCCTGCTCGTTTTCACCGGATAACCTGCTCGTTTTCGTCGGATAGCTTGCTCGTTTTCAAACGGATAGCTTGCTCGTTTTCGCCGGATAACCTGCTCGTTTTCAAACGGATAGCTTGCTCGTTTTCACCGGATACAGTGCTCGTTTTCAGCCAGAGCACGCATCTCTCAGGGCTCCGACCGGCGATTACGGGCGTTGGGGCATCCGGTCAAATCCTGATCTGATACGCTTAGCGGCGTCGACGCGTCGCCCCGGGACATGTTGGGGCACCCGGTCAAATCCTGATCTGATACACTTCCTCGAAATGTCGTCCGAGCGCCTAACCCGTTGGGGCACCCGGTCAAATCCTGATCTGATACACTTTGAGAACATGGTCCCCATGAGCTTGTACGGTTGGGGCACCCGGTCAAATCCTGATCTGATACACTCCGTGTCTTGGTCGCCTGATGCGTAGTTTCGTTGGGGCACCCGGTCAAATCCTGATCTGATACACTGCAAGACTATCAACGGGCGCAGATGCCGCAGTTGGGGCACCCGGTCAAATCCTGATCTGATACACTAACTCAACAAGAGAAACAGCCATCGTGTGAGTTGGGGCACCCGGTCAAATCCTGATCTGATACACTGCAACGTCGTGGTTACCAGTCTCGCGACAGGTTGGGGCACCCGGTCAAATCCTGATCTGATACACTCGACCGTAAAGATCAATGACGGGACATCCAGTTGGGGCACCCGGTCAAATCCTGATCTGATACACTAGATCCGGCAACGCATCACCGACGGCGACAGTTGGGGCACCCGGTCAAATCCTGATCTGATACACTCCTATCGCCCTGCGTCTTAATCTCTTCCCTGTTGGGGCACCCGGTCAAATCCTGATCTGATACACTAAGAGCCACGCGAGGATCACGCAGAATAGGGTTGGGGCACCCGGTCAAATCCTGATCTGATACACTAACTCCTCCGCGAGGCCGCCCAAACGGCGCGTTGGGGCACCCGGTCAAATCCTGATCTGATACACTACAGAAGGTTTGGCATACGAGATGGTACGAGTTGGGGCACCCGGTCAAATCCTGATCTGATACACTGGTAGCGGCTTCATGGTCACCCAAAAACGTGTTGGGGCACCCGGTCAAATCCTGATCTGATACACTGGAACACCTTCGCGAATGCCTCCGAGTTTCGTTGGGGCACCCGGTCAAATCCTGATCTGATACACTGCAATCACCATAATCATAGGTGAAGGCAATGGTTGGGGCACCCGGTCAAATCCTGATCTGATACACTCAAGGTCAAGCATAGGTACAGCGCTCATGAGTTGGGGCACCCGGTCAAATCCTGATCTGATACACTCCCGCGAAATAGCGGCCCGCGTCCTTTTTTGTTGGGGCACCCGGTCAAATCCTGATCTGATACACTGAAACGACGAGCCGCCTTTACATTGGTAGAGTTGGGGCACCCGGTCAAATCCTGATCTGATACACTTCGGAGATCAAGGATCTATGCAACGCGTGGGTTGGGGCACCCGGTCAAATCCTGATCTGATACACTCCATCTCGATCGAGGCGGGAAGCGCAAGTTGTTGGGGCACCCGGTCAAATCCTGATCTGATACACTTAAGGGAATCATGGCGTCCGTCAGCTCTTGTTGGGGCACCCGGTCAAATCCTGATCTGATACACTTTGCATGCCTTTCGTTCGCCGTAGCTCTCGGTTGGGGCACCCGGTCAAATCCTGATCTGATACACTCATGGAACTTGGCAACCATGCGGAATTCCTGTTGGGGCACCCGGTCAAATCCTGATCTGATACACTTGGCAACGGGTCTTTGCTCACCAGCCTGAGGTTGGGGCACCCGGTCAAATCCTGATCTGATACACTTGAAGTTCGACAGGGATAGTGGTCCCGGTTGTTGGGGCACCCGGTCAAATCCTGATCTGATACACTGAGCGGGGCGACTTCGAGCCTGTTTGCGTCGTTGGGGCACCCGGTCAAATCCTGATCTGATACACTGTTCCCCGCCTTTGGCGGGGAATTTGAATTCAATTTTCCGGAAATTTCTGCTAGAAAAACGACAATTGGTCAGGCGGCTGCTCTGGATTGCCTTCTTTTTTTCCGTAAAAGCAACGCATTTTTGCGTACTGCATTGCTGTTAAGCTGAGTAGCCGAACTTCTCCTTCATCGGGCATCTTGTTTTCGATTCTTTTCATATGCAATTCAGAATTCTCGGAGGTAGGGCACGGACGCGCGTAGACGCTATATTGAAGCATGATAAAACCGTCAGAGAGGAGGAACTCTCTAAATTGCCGGTAAGCCCTCTTCTGGTTGCGCGTCTCAATGGGCAGGTCGAAAGCAATCAAGACCCACATATTTCGCGCACCTCCGAAAACTACGCGCCTGGAACCTGTATTCGTTTCGTTTCGCCAAGCAGATATTGCCTAACCTCCGTGGCATAAAGTGCAAGCGAAATATCCAAGGGAGTCCTCCTGCCTTCAAACCACACATCTTCAATAAGAAATGAAAGAATCCCGCGCTTGACCTCCGGTGTAAGTTGCTCCAAGCCTTGAGCGTGGAAGGAATTCACTTGGGTGAGCGCCAAGACCTTCCTGTCTACCTGTGGACGCAAGGGTTCCATCAGATCGTCGGCTAGCGCGAACGGATTGTTTCGATGGTGATGGAATACACCCAGCGTTGGGTTGAGCCCAGCCGCCACAATCGCCCGGCTGACACTTGCCCGCAAAACAGCATAGCCGTAATTCAACATCGAGTTGATCAATCTGTAGCTCTGGCTTTCCTCTAATTCCAGCTCGCATCCGCGCAAACGATTGAATTCATCACCAAAAAGTTTGCTGAAATAGATCGAGGCTGCGCGTCCTTCGCAGTTTGTACTGTCTCCGCTTTTGACCTGGCTCACCAACGAAGCAAGCTGCGTATTTTGTCCATAAATCTGAAAAAGGAGCCTCTCTTGAGCAAGGATTTTTTCGCGTACAATTGCTTTCCATATTTGCTTCTTGACCGGCGAACTTGCCCCAATTTGTCCACGAAGAGTTTGGGCCATGAGGTTGTGGTTCTGGAGTGGAACTAGGTAGCCACAAGGCAAATGCTTTTCGTCTGAAACGACTAGAACGACTCCATGGCTAGCAAGGCTCCCGAGCGTCGGCGCAGTCACATCTATTACATCGTGGTCCAGAACCACGATATCTAGATCCTCAAGCGGTATGAGGTTAGTTTCTCGATCTTGAGTGATCGACAGTCTTGACCTGTCAATGGCGAGCTTTGCGGGTTTGGTGATGACTATGGAGCGTCTCAATTTGCATCCTTTAGCCCAAGGGCTGCATGAGGATTCGCTCCGATATCTCTCGAAGTCGCGGAGACGTCTGAATGTTGGCGACAACGTAAGGATTGTCGGCGTTGTCATTTCCGCATTTTTGGGCAGAAAGCGTTTTCCTAATTACGATTTCTGCATCGCCCCACTTTGCTTTTGCCGAAAACTTGCTCACAACTCCCAGTTCGCCGCTTGACATTCGCACCATATCTCCTTTACATAGCGCGAAAAGGAACCGGTATCCAGGACGTGAACATTCGGGCTCGACTGCAGGCAGTTTCTTGGCGCGTCGTTCATAAACCTGAGAAAGGGAACGAACTTCTGCTACCCGCTTTCCCGAGCCATCAGAAGCCTCGAAGATTGCGACATGGTGATTGTTTCCTAGGTCATAAGCCTGGCTTGGCTTGCCATCGGAGTCGAATCGGACAAGCTGTCTGCCAATCCGCATCGCTGAATTCGGACGCCCAGGTGGCACGTCAGAAGCTGGAGTGAGAGCTGTTTGTTCGTGGATTTGACCTTCCAACTTTCGATTTGGCTTATGAACGATGATGCAGTGACTGAGAGCGTTTTGAACTTTCGATATCAGATCGGGATCAGGGAGCGGAAATCCTTGCTCCGGCCTTACTCCGGAGGTCTCTTTCTCCTTATAATAGTTCGTAATCTTCAAAAGGTTGCTTCGCGTGGTCAGCGCAACGACAAGCGCATCTAGGGCGTGGTGCTTAAAGTTGCTCCTAAATTTTGGCGGATCGCCGAATTCTTCGCCTCGCTCGACCGCCTCCTTATGGCGATCTAGCTTCGACTTTTCTTCGGGGTGCAACTCGATCAACCTTCCAAGTCCCCATCTTCGTCTGAGCATCCAAGTCGCTTGACCTGGCGAAACAACCACATCAAAGGAGCCCTCCAGGGTTTTAACGGCAGAGAGGATCTCTTTCGAGATATAGCCGATAGCCGCTTCGTGACGACCTATAAATCCTTCAGGTCGCTTTTCAGCAAGAATGCGTTGTTTCTTGCCATAAGGCATATTCTTAAGGCTCTTGACCGTGACTTGTACTTTTTTCCAATATTCCTCGTCACTAGAAAAGAACTCGAAGGGTGTTTGACCACCTTTTCTGCGGTTCACTTCAGCCGTGCAAAGCACAAAGTTGGACATCGCATCGGTTATTTGATGGCTCTGGGGAACAATATGATCCACCTCATAGTCCGGAGAACAGAGTTCTTGAAGCGAGGCGATGATGCGTCCCGGTTCATAGGGCAGTTTGCCGCCGTCGCATTCATTGAACAGGAGAACTCGCTTAACATTGTCTGCCGTAGGTTTCAAGCCCGCTTCCACTAAGCGTTGTCGAGCAATCACTTTGACCTTCTCTCGTTTGCGATTTTCAATCTCTAACTCAAGTTGGTCGGACAAGCTTCGCGCAAGATCGCGAGGGAGTTCGATTTGAATGGCATCCGGCGTACCGTACCTGTCTAACATCGCGTTGATCACGCGAAAGGCGTTCTGGACGCTTGAGCGAACGCCGGGGTGAAGAATTGATTGGGCAAGCGTAGGATCAAGTCTCTGCACTTTTTGCTGAAGTCCACGCGGTTGCGTATGGTTTAAGCCCTTGGCAAGGGCAGCCTCGTCATAGGTCATTCCAGCCAGCATAAGCGGAGTAAGCATTCTGGCTGCCTTTAGGCTCACGTTGAGCGTTCCCTTTGGCAATTCCGATGTCACGAGTTCTGCAATGGCATTTAGGGGAAAACTGGTTGCTAACGGCCCATATGTCTTCCGCTGAAGAAGCTTGTAGCGTCGCTCGGCTTGCGAACTATCCTTCGTTTCAGCAAAGCTTATCAAATCACCGACAAGTTGGACTCGTGCTTCGTAGTCCAACTCCTCCCACTGCTCTTTCAATATCTCGTGCAGGGCTTTGGCTGTGGCGCTTCCTTTGAGCTTATCGAGCTTGCCCTTCGTCTTTCTTTGCGGCTCTCGATTGAACACAGCCAGCGGGCTGACTCCAATTATCGACTTTACGGCAGACCACTCTAGGTCTGCCCCTTGGATAAGGGCATCGCATAACGCCTTGCGCTCCTCCTTGGCGAGCTTGCGAGGGTTTCCTGTTTGCTCAGTCAATTCGAGATTAGCCAAGTTTTGTGCGATTATGAACTTCTGGGCAGCTAAGGAGGCCCGATACATTCTCTTCTCAGCCGGAAAGAAAGTGCATTCTCCACGGCGATCGACATTGCCCTCAATCGGTCGTTGACTGAAGATCGCGTTCTTGATCTGAGCAACAAGCGATTCTGTTAGCAGCGGGTGAAATTGGCGCTGCACAGCAATAATCTTGTCAAACTCATCTCGAATCATATGGCGGTCCGGTCGAACCAATCGCTCAGCCAGAACCTTGCCTTTGAATACTTCGCGATCCTTGTTACGCTCGCCGCCGATCTTCCTATTGGATTTGGTCTTGCTACGAATCAGTTTGTTTTGCCTGAGACGCTCGGCGTAGAACGCGCCGATAGTCGAGGCCCCGGACGCCTCCATAGCTTTCCTCGTGGATTGGATCTCTTTCAGCAGCTTGCCGGTTTCTTCTGCCCCGTCCGATGAATTTGCCAGCAGATCTTCTGCAACCCCGATCAATCGTTGTGCTCTAGGGCTGAGAAATCCACGGTGATTCGCCAGGTGCGTGATAACCCTTCCAAGTTCGAATGGAGTTAGCGCTGTCTTGAGCGCACGTTCACGAAGGATGTACGCATTAAATGGTCGATCCTCGTGGTAGTTCTTACATAGAAGGATCTCGCGCGCCCTTCTGTCGTTTGGCAGAAAACCATGCTGAGCCAGAATGTAATAAAGGAGGCGCTTTCTGTCGCCGCGTCTTCGAAGAGTTCGCCTCGCCCTTCGTTGCATGCCACGTTGCCCTGCCGCGTAGCCAGCCTTAAGGTCGTTATCATCCACGAGCGGTGAAGCAAACGCGTAGACGCCAAGATGTTCAATGTCAACCGCGTCTTCACTCACTCTGACCGCAGAATGGCCCACATTGTTAATGCCTAGGTCTAGACCAAATATCAATTTCTGATCCATGGTGTACAATATACAATGTATCAGATCAAGGCTTGACCATTTCGGGGCTCCAACAAGCTACCTTCTTGGTAAGTTAGTGTTCTTCGGAACGTTTGCTAGCTTCGCTGGCGAAAAAACTCCCTCGGCTAATCGACTTGCCGAGGGAGTCTTGTATTTAGATCATTGGCTAGCGAAGCGCCTCGAATTTTCCTCATATCAATGGGTTTCCTTGGCATTTCGTCCCGATCTACGGGACGGCCTGTCGTGGAAAACCCAAGGGGCACAGCCTCAATCCGAACGTGCTCGATTTCACCGGATAACCTGCTCGTTTTCGTCGGAAACCTTGCTCGATTTCACAGGATAGCTTGCTCGTTTTCGCCGGATAACCTGCTCGTTTTCACCGGATACAGTGCTCGTTTTCGGCCGGAGTACGCACTCCCATTCACCTTGTCAGAATCCGACGTTGACGATCTGGGACGAAACGGGGGATTTACACCTTTGGTCCATAGTTCCAATCTTCTTTGGCGCCGTTGCAAACTGGTTAGCCCTTCTGTTCCAAAGCCAGTTGGCTTCGCTCTCGGGGGGATGGACAGTCGACTAGGACGATGAGCTCGATTCGCGCATGAGAAGCGAACTTGCTTCACTATCCGATTAGGGACGCTTATAGCGGTAGCATGTGCTTTTAGTCATGAGAATAATTGGCGAACAGGATACCATTCAGATAATCAAATGCAGGAGCTTTAGTCTGGGTGTCCCAAAGAACGAGGTGCAAGTCTTGAGATCGAGGCGCGTGGTGGGCCTTGCGACCTCACGCAGCATCTTTTTTATTGCGAATCCGTGGTTTGATTGGCTGATCATTGACGAATTTGACAGCAATGCTAGATGCTCAGATGGCGTCCCCATAGGTCTAAAAACAATTCAGCAAACTGATGGCGCGCTAACAGACAGTATCTTTCAAGAGTTCTTCCCCAACCGTGCTCTGAGAAGACTCGATTCCAATAGTCTTAACGATCATGTTGAAGGGTGTATATTGCAGATAAATCAAAAGCATGTCTCCATACGGCTTGGCTTAAAAGAGCCACTACGTATACGACCGGAACTAAATGCTGAATTGCACAGACTCTTAAGATTCAAGATCCGAAGTCCAAGAGCGCCTAGTGTATTGTCAAATAAATAACTGGACCGCCTAATAATTCCGCCAAGGCGATCGCATTGCTCTTTGCCGTTCCGACCCTTCAACGAGGCAAGCTACGCACCGCCTAGCGGCTAGGCTGGGAGATGGCCCACTTTGGCCCCTACCACATGGGTGCAAAAGACCCCCTTCGTTCCCGACTTGGACCTTTGTTTCAAAATTTAGCTACAAGGCTGCTATTCCAGCAAGGCGAATGGAAAAGCGGTTGTAACTTACTGGGGAACCCACGTATGTGCCATCTGGGCATCATGCCTATGATCTGGTGCGCGAGACAAATTTCGGCGGGAAGGTGAGAATTGAGTGGACCATTCCAATCATTAAGTTGTCCGCGGCACCAGCGCCACCACCTAAATATCTCTGGCGGAAGCGCACTTTGCGTTTAATGTTGCGTGAATATGGCTTTTTAGTCCGGAATACGGCGAGCCAGCGCCTGTCCCGCGTGCTCAACCGCGTTATTGGATACACCGAATACTCGGTTGCCGATCCCAATGTCGTCCCGTTGTCAGGGAAACCGCCTCTGCCCGAATAGTTTTATTATAGATGGTGCGATAGGCGCGGTTTGTGGAGTGGGGATAACAGCGTTTCCGGGGCAGATCAGAAGCCCATAAACGATAGCCCCGTATGGTTTCCGGAGTTTCGAGCGCCCTATCCGATCACGGAGGAGGAATAGAGTCTGTGCCACCTGAAGTGACGATGTTCCATCGTATCAGCCTGGGAAGGCTAAAGGACAAGGGCTTTAGAACTTAAGGCTTCATCGAGTTGTTCCCGTTGCGTCCGTGTTCCCTCTTATTAGCCGGCAACCGGCATCCACGAAATCGCCTCGCACGTGGATGCCTCGGCCTCGGAGTGTTGGGTCCAGGCTCGCAATTGGTGGATCAGATACACTATTTAGGCCTCAACACGGAGGGGCCGAGGCATCCTCACCACGCACTTGTAAAGGTCGATCAAGCATTCCCTTGATGCATGCCCTTGAACGATTTGCCCCACAAGTACTCGGCGAACAGTCTAGGCGCCCTGTAGTAGGGGTTCCTGGGCAACTCCGGTGGATCATTGGGCGACGACATACAGGTCCACGGAACACTCAAGTAAACAGTTTCTGCATCCATGCCATCACTCAGTTTCGAATTCGATCGCTAGACCTCGCCGGTAGGTCGAAGTAACCTGCGACGCCCACCCTGACCGCGGCTAGACATGCATTCCTCGGGCGCCGCCTTCAATGGCCGTGCTACTTACGTTGTTCTGATTGGCCCTAGAGGGCCGTTATGTAGCGCACCAGCCCGATTGAAAAGAGTTTTCCGCTCGACTTGGCGAACATCGTGATCGCGAAGTCGCCGTCACTGGGAAGTTAGCCTTCCAAGCTTCACGATCGCCGAGCAAGTCCGGACTTCCCTTAACCTAAGGGTGTTGAAGACCGATGCGTTGAAGCGCGCTCATTTCCGACCGGTAGACTTACGAAAAGCACTTTCCTGTTTTCGACAACGTGTTTCAAGGTAATTCAACCGTGATCGTTCCCGCCATTCTGCTGAGTCTTGCCACGAAGTCCGACATCGACGTTGCCTAATGTGCCCGCTACTTCTTCCAAGGAAAGCGGAAGAGCTACTACCACCTATACGTTTGCCGTCTAGACGGGATGTTTGCTCAGACCTACGGGCAGCCGGAATAGATCCCGGGAACCTTATGCGGAATGAAATTCGCGCTCCTCGCTGCGGGCTATTCCGTGGCCGTGCTTGGCGACAAAAAAGCCCCATTTCGGGGGCTTTTTTGAACCTAAAATCTGGTAGACCGGCAGGGACTCGAACCCTGGACCCGATGATTAAGAGTCATCTGCTCTACCAACTGAGCTACCGATCCAGACGAGTGACAATGTACCACACCGAGCGCGGTTTGTGCTACGCGCCGCATTGACTCACTAGGAATCGCACCCTAGGTTATTCGTTGCCTCACATAAGAATCGCACCGAAACTGGAGGCAAATGATGAGTATCGGTGCGCGCCATGAACTGGCTCGGAGCGTTTCTGTTC
>Ga0302319_10001465_pt1 | contig 52670 bp, 44 predicted proteins | sample Bog_T0_2_FD_203319 | JGI IMG/M metagenome (GOLD analysis project Ga0302319, IMG submission 203319) | Peat permafrost microbial communities from Stordalen Mire near Abisko, Sweden - Bog_T0_2 | ecosystem: Environmental > Terrestrial > Soil > Wetlands > Peat | place: Sweden: Abisko, Stordalen Mire... | reverse complement strand
TTGGCGAGTCGTTTCCGAGTTTCACCAAGTCCGCCGTCTGCTGGCAGTTTTGCTGGCAGTTGCAACTTGGTTCTTCGCAACTCATTGATGCCCAAGCATCAGAGCTGGAGGCGGAGGTCGGAATCGGCTGTTTTTCCTTACCGTCGTGCTTCAAATATACCTGATTTCATTGGGGATTCAAGTAAATTCGGCGTAACTTGGTTTAACCCTTTTTAACTCGTTTGGTGTCCGTTTTGGTGTCCGTTGGTGTCCGCAAATGGACGACTATTTTGCGGCGGCGCGCGCCGTCGGAGAATGGCGCGGCAAGGCACGCGCTTTTTCCGGCAGCGGAGAAAACTCAGCATTGCCCGATCTGCGGGCGTTCTTCATGCTCCAATGTTCTTGCACGGTTGCTTTCGCGCGGTGAAGCCACTCGACATCTTTTTCCAGTTCTTCGAGAACCACCTTTGCGAAATACTTCACCGAGCTTTGAACCGGCTTGCCTAACGGGGTCAACAGACCGTGCGCCACAAGGATTGGAATATCATGCGGGGGCATTCCCAAAAACGCGGCGGTCTCCTCCGGGTTCATCATCGCGGGCAAATGCCTCAAGTTGAGAAACCGTTCGCGCTGGAGAAATTTATCCCGCTGCTCACGCTCGGTTTTCTGTTGCTTGTAAATGGCGTCGTCCAAAGGCATACGTCAAATGCTCATGCCGCGTGATCGCTTCACGCCCTGTTCAATCTTTTGCTCAATCGCTTGTTGTTGCTCCTGCCGCAGTGCTTGGGGATTGTCCACCGCCAAAGCGCAGCGTTCAGAAATGGCGCGCATGACCCGGCTCGGATTGTTGTCGGGATATTTTTCCCAAACCACGCCTTGCGCTTTGGCCGTGAGATTGCGAGCCATGAAACGCAACGTGTGATTGGCTTGGCTGGAATAATCGTCAACCACCTCGCGGGCGGAATTGCCGGTCAAAAGAACGGATGCCTCGCCGTGAGTCTGCGCGTAACGTCCGGCTGTATTAAGCCGCTGAACAATCGCCCACTGATTTCCTTCCGGCTCGCGGCAAAGCAAAATTTCTCCTTTCGGCAGATTCATCAAAACCGCTTGTGCGTTCCAATTTTTTCCGTTCGCAGTCGTCACGGTTTCAAGCGATTTTGAGTCAGACTGTTTCAAAGGAGTCCGGCCAAGCTTCTCAAGCTGGCCTTTGATGTCCTCAATCTGTTTGAAATCCCGCTGAATGGTGGCAAAAGCAGCGTTGTAAGCGGCCAATTCGGTTTCGGTCAGCCGTTCGGATATTCCCGGCACGTCGCGCCGTTCAATCGGTTTGCCGTCACGTTTCAACATAGGGCATTTTTTTCGGCAACGAGTTTGTCCAAATCGTCCTGCGAAACGACGGATTCACCCCACAAATCGGAAAATGATGGAATTTCCCCGCGCTGAACCATTGAATAAAAAGTGAACACGTCCACGCCGAGAAAACGGGCGGCATCCGAAAACGAAACGGGCTTGGAATTTTCCAATGTGTTTTGGCCGTCAGACATAAAAATCAGATAAAAATAACCACAAAAAACCCAACGTGTCTAGTGCGCGAAAAGGTGGCAAAATATCCGGCGCGGGAAATCCATAAGTGATTGATTGCGTCATTAAAAATCAATCAATCACGATGCGCCGCGCGGCGCAAGAGCGCAAACCGCAACCTGACTCGGCCAAAGGTCGCCCGATTGCAACGAGAACATAGAAGATTTTCAAACTGGCGTCCGACTGCACGGCGAACGCCACCCTAAAAGCAATCCCAATTCAAGCAACTTTCTTTGCTTTCACAGAAGCGCGAAAAAGCGCAATTAAGCCAAACGCCAAGCCGCCAAGCGCAAGTATCGAAGGTTCGGGTGCGGGCTGTATTTCCGATGCTTGGGCAAATTGAATTTGAGAATCCGGCGTTGGCGGTAGAACATTTTGCACTGGCTGCATGATGAATCCATCTCCGGCGCGACTTGCTTCAATCATGCTCGCGCCCTCCGACATTGTTAAGTTCACCCCGCTTTCAGAATCAACATTCATTGAATTCTGAACTGGCACTTGAATTTCAAGAGGCGAACCGTCAACGATAACTGACGGAAGCGGTTCCAAAATTACTCCAACGGGCATCATTGCGAATGACTCCAAACCGCCAAATGAATCTGTAAGCGATGTCGGCGGAATTGGCAAAAGCGATGAGTCATTTCTTTGCCTTTGAAAAAAATCACGTCCTCTCTCAAATGCGGAAAATGTTGTGGATGCGTTACGATGCGGAGAAAATGTAAAGTCGGATTGACTAAAGCCACTGATAACGGTCGAATCCAACGCAGTTTGAATTTGTGACAACCTTTCATCCGCACGCGCCGTCAATGTCATTGCGCTCGCAAAGATGATAATTGTTAAAGTGAATGTCGCTATGACTCGCTTCCACATAAAAAAGATTGTGAACTAAAATTCATAACTTTGCAAAGCAATTTGGCGCTTATATTACATCAATTTCAAAGTTCTGAAAGCGGAACGCATTGCGGATATTTTCAACTATTTTATCGCGATCCGCATCAGTTATAGGCTGCGTTTCGTGAGGCGAATCCCATTTTTTGATTCGAGATTTATAGACAACCATGCCCGAAGGGCCTGTTATCACTTCTGAATCCACAAACATTTTTCTTTCCCCCTCACGATAACAAAGTCCAGTTCGCCCAAGCACTTCAACGGAAAAACCGTCAGAACTCACATAGAGATTAGGTTTTGGCGTGGTGAACATAATTTATGGCAAGTCAATTACAGAGCCGTCAGGCATGACAACGTGATAGATGATTCTGCTTACGTTTGGATTATTGACAAGAACTTGATACTCGTCCCGCCAAATGCTGTTAAGAGATATGGCTTCACTTTGAAAAACATGCACCTCGCCTGACGCAGTGCTTGCGAAGTTTTGTGATAGTTGAAGCCATTGAGGTCTAGCCTGCGCCCACGGAATGTTTTGTGTAGATTGAGACAATGCTTGGCCAGCACTGGTATCACCAAGAATTATTCCGTTATTTCCGTTTGCAAAATCTTGAGCCGCATTTTCAGCAAGGCGACCACCTGACCAGAAAACAGGGGCTTCTTCCGTAGCTACCGTTGTCGAACCAAGCGCAGCTTCTTCCAATTCTAATGAAGCTCCGTCTGTCGGCAATGCCAATGCCAATGAACCCACAAATGCTCCCGTTTGCAAAGTTTGTTCAAACGCATCTCCAACATCCAATTGGTTTCCTGTCAAATCTGTTCCGGTGATCGCAGAAGACACTAAATTAGCTGCGCCCAACGTCACAAAGTTCACGAGGCCAGCCAGAAAATTCTGCACCTGTATTTGCTCTGGGGTGGGCGCATTAAACCAAGCCGCCGCCGCCAAAGCATCGCTCACCGCTCCCAATCCAAACGGATCAACCAGACTGACAGGGTTTCCATTCGCGTAAGCATACAAGTTCAAGCCGCCTGAAAATCCTGACGGGTCTGCGCCGATGAAGCGGCACAAATATGGATTGTAATTTCGCGCCCGCATATAGAGCAGACCGTTGGGGTCGGTTTGAATCCCATATTTGCCGTTGAATAAAAATGAGTTGTCGCTCGTTCCTGCGCGATAGGTCGTCAAACCATATACGCTATATTCAATGCGGTCGGTGACATTTCCGTTGTCATCCGTCAAGGCAACCGTGCTGCCGCGATAATCATAAATATAGGCGCGCGTGTTTGTCGCCGTTGCCGTCTCGGTCACTTGGTAAAGCAATCCAACGCCATAAATGTAATAATTGGTGACGCCATTTTTAATCCGCATGAGAATTTGCGGAAGTTTTGTGTTGGGATTGACAACGTAGGCTTCCGAATTAGTGCCGTAAGTAATGCCAACACGATTTCCGGCGGGGTCGTAGGCGTTGGTGACGCCCCCCGCGCTCACCAAACGGTTACGCGCGTCAAACACATACGCTCCAAAAGCTCCATTCGGCAGCGGGGCGTTGGTCAAGTTTCCGTCCAAGTCACTCGACACTGCCGAACCGTTCACCGTCGTCAACTGATTGTCGTCGTTATAGGCCATTGTCCGCGATGGCACTGAATTAGTATGTGGCAACGGAGTAGCAAATTCCCATTGCGCTCGCGCTGCTCCATCCCAATTGAATTTGAACCATGCAATCGGGAAGCCAACTGCGGTCGTTTCAAGAATGTTCGTGGTCTGACCTGCGGCATCGTAGGCGATGGTGCGCTGCGTTCCGTTCGGGCGCGTGATGCCGGTCAGATGTCCGGCCAAATCATAAGTGATTGCGGTTTTGCGTCCCGCCCAATCCGTTACGTTCGTCATGTGATTGTTGCTGTCAAAGGCGTAATAAACATTTTTCCCGTTCGGATAAACAAGATTGGTCACGTTCCCGTTTGCGTCGTAGCGATACTGAATCAGGTTTCCAAAAACGTCGCGGAAACTGGCAGGACGATTGTAGGCGTCGTATGTCCAAGTGTTGGTAAAGCCGTTTTCGGTTACGCTTGTGATATTATTATTTGCATCAGAATTGAATGTTGTCGTGCCTACATTATCCGTGCGGCTGCTCAAACGTCCCTTGGCGTCGTAACTGTTAGTCGTCACATGGCCGTCAGGGTCTTTCAGAGAAACGGGCAGACCTTGATGATTGAAGGCCAGCGTGGCACTACGGCCAAGCGGAGTAATGGTATTGGTCAAGCGGTTTGCCGCGTCAAACTGGAATTGCCAGACTTTGCCGTTGCGGTTGGTCAAAATGATTTGATTGCCCGCGCTGTCGTAACCGCGTGACACGGTGTGTCCCGCGCCGTCAGTAAGTATTACCAATTTGCCGCGCGCGTCCCATTGTTGCCGAATGACTTCGCCAGCCGAGTTTGTCGCGGCGAGCGTGTGGCCGTCGGCGTCATAGCCAAGGCTGGCCGTTTGTGATAACGGATCAGTAGCCGCAATCAAATTGCCAGCCAAATCATTTGTGAACTGCGTAGTCTTTTGCAATGGGTCAAGCGTTACGGTCAACCAATCGCGTTTGTCGTAAAGGTTGGTGACTATTGGCGTTCCTTGGGGCATGGCCGGAAGTCTTATTGCAAGTAATTTTTGCGTGGCACTCCAAATGTTGCTGGTGACATTGCCACGCGCATCGGTCTTGCTTGCCACGTTGCCAACGGCGTCATAAGCAACCCGTGAAGTGAGATTCGTCGGGGCGACGCTATTGGTCAGTTGACGACGCAAATTATATTGGAAGCCGGTCGCAAAGCCGCGCGCATCGGTGTGGTTGGTCACGTCGCCCAAAGCATTGTTTGCAAAACTTTCACTACCGAGACTGCCGGGATAGCTGACTCCAATCAACTGGCCGTAGGTGCTATCATAAGTGTAGCTCGTCATACCGCCAGAGTCTGTGCGACTCGCCACTGTGCCATCTGAATTGAAGGAATAATTAACAAAGTCGCCCGCACCATTGGTTTCGCCTGTCAGCGAAAATTGCGAATTATATCCGTATGTCTTTGCATTGCCGCGCGCGTCCACAGTGGCAATAAGATTGTTTTGGCCGTCATAAGTAAGTTGATTATTGAAACCTAATGGATCGGTGGTCTGTATTAGATTATTATTGCCGTCATAGGCGAACTGATTAGTTTCACCCAAAGGCGAAACGGTCATCACGACATGGTCTTGCCCGTCATAAAACTTTTGACTCAAGCGGCCTAACGCATCCTGCTGGCTGATGAGACGGGTTTTATTATCGTAAGAATAAATTTGCTGTCCACCTGCGGGGTCTTGCGAGACGGTTTGCCAGCCAGACCAAAAGATTTTCCACGCTTTCGTAGAGTCGCCAACCGTATATTGTGTTGTCACGCGCCCAAATCCGTTAAAGATGTTGCTGGCTACCACCTGGCCGTTCGCGTTGAACGTCGCCGTGATTTGATGATTGGTGTCGTATAGGAATTTGTTCGTCTTGCTTTCAGGGTCGGTGACGGAAACCAAATCGTTGCTGCTGCTGTAACCTAAACCAATGGTGCGGCCTGTGCTGTCAGCCACGGAAGTTAAATGCTTTGGACTCGTGGTGCTGTAAGTATAAGTAAGCGTCCGGCTTTTCCAATCCGTAACAGTCGTTACCCAATTGCTCGCATTGTAAGCCAGTTTCAAAGACTGATTGTATTGGTCAACGATGTTGGTCGCCCAGCCCGCAGCATTAAAATTGAACGTGCGCCCGTGCCGTTCTTGCAAGCTGTAAGGGGAGTTGGTCGTCGCCTGTGTCAATGTCATGGTGCAATTGGCTGGTGGGGTAAAGCTTCCGTCCGGCTGTTTAATGAATTGAATTGTGTCTTTGCCCATTGTGACAGACACGGCTTTTGCGGTGAGTTGGTCAATTCCCCATTTGGCAATCAAGGCTGTGGTCAACCAATTCTTTGGGTCAGGTTGCGCGCCATTATAGACACTGATTGCCGATGCCGTCGCCACCAGCATCGAGGCTGCTTGCGCCGGAGTTGTGCCGCCCAAACCTGCTTGTGGCGAACTTACGTTGGCGGCGTTGATGAAATAATTGTGAAGCCAGCCTGAAGCAATACCCGCCAAATTACTGTTGCGTCGGCTGCTGTTGTAATAGCGCGAAAAATTTAATCCGCGCGGCTCGGTCTGGCCTAAAGACAAATCCGTCGCTTGGACTTGAAATGTGCCGTCGGCCATGTTCACCGGGTCTGCGCCGGTGATGTCGGGAACGGACACTGGAGCCGAACTAAAGTATATCGGCTGTGAATCACCGGCATAGTCAATGAAGCCTGGGTCAACTGTCGCGCCCAAATCCCCCGCATAGCCGCCGAAGATACCGGGGCCGATTAACATTTGTGTTCCGCCGCCATTGGCGAGCTTTGCGAGAAAACCAAAGCCAGTCCAACTCCCTGATCCGCCGATTGCGGTGCTGCCATTTTGCGGCAACAAAAGAATATAGCCTCCATTGATAATACTGGTTAAATCGCTTATTGTATAATTTGTCAGATGAGTTTGAACACTTGCCCAATTGGAACTATTGGCGAGATAAACGGCCTTATGGTTTGCATTGGCTAGTTCAAGTATTTTTACCGACGAAGCCGCTAGAATGTTGCTTGATTGTAATTGTTCAATCATTCCATGCTCCATCGCACTGGCGAAATAGCACATTTGGTCAAACCATTCCTGTTCATTTACATCACAAGTGTAATCACATGACTGGCCGGTGCTTGACGCCGTGCCTGAAGTAACCAGATAAACATCTACATAGTAGCCTCTGCCACTCTCTTGTCCCATTCTACCCATCCGTTGCAAAAACTCTGGCAAGACGCCTATTTGCGCCGCCAATGTCCGGCTCAAGTATTCAACCTGCATTTGCCAATTGAGTCCCATGATGTTCAAGGTTTCAGTCACAACCTGCCGAGATGTATCTGACAAACCTTGCTGCCGATAAGAGTCCAATTGTTTTTGCCGTTCTGTCAGCCAGCCCCAATCCGGTTCAAACGCATATAAAATCGCGTAGCTAGAATTAGCCGAGTAGGTGGCGGTATGGGCGGCAATATAATATGAGGGAATAAATACATTATTAGTCGTATCCCAACTTCCGCGAGGATGGCTGGCCGTCAATGTCACATTATCGGCGGTGCTAAATGTTCCTGACGCAAGATTTGTATCGTCCTGCCACAATTGGACGGTGGATGAACCATAGACCAATGACAATCGCTGGCCTTGAAATTGCGGCATGAACCATTGATAGGTTTTCCCGCCAAAATTGATTTTTAGAGTGGACATCAAGTTCGTCGGCTGGTTGACCCAACTTATTACGGGCATCGTTCCGTTTATATTGGTAGGAGCAAACAAAAGATTCTGGCTCAAGGTCGTATTCGTTGAAGGAACGATATATTGGCCGCTCAAAATTTGATCCACGCTGGCGTTGGGATAGTTGCTTTGAATATAAGCCAAAAAGTTAGTTGTATAGCCCGTCAACGCGCTATCTATGGCAGCTTCGTTCAAATTGGTCGTGTAAAAATTATTGGTGTAAGTTCCGAAATCTATGCCGCCAGCGGCGGTCATCAAGGCATTGCTGATGCTTGTAGCGCTGCTTCCCATTGCCGCTGGCAAAGAAATTCCGGCAATCGGCTCTGTTACTTTGAATGCCGGATCAAGAAGATAGTTTGTTCCGCCGACTGTCACCGTGACCCAAACCCGCTGAAATGCGTAGATGTTATTTCCAAAATTACTCGAAAAATTATATGTGACGCCCGGATAACTCCGCCAAAACACTAAAAGATTGTTTAGGTATGCGCTAGTCGCCGACCAGTTGCTATTTGTAAAATTTAGTCCAAACCAATGGTGAATGTCACGATGACTTCCATCGGGGTTATCAAAAGGCATTGCCATCCAGCCAAATTGATAACCCGCGTTTGTATAACCTGCCGCGCGGAGCATGGCTACTAGCAAGGCGCACTGGTCAAAATCATTGCCACTCTTTTCGAGCAACGTCAGTTCCGCTCCTTTTTTTGAGCCGAAATAAATCACATAACGAATGTGGTCATGCACATAATTGTAAATCTTTACAGGGTCGTCTTGTAGGCCGTCAGCCAATGCTTGAATCTCTGGTGTGATAACTTCGGCAATGATTGGTGGGGTTGGCGGCGTCATTGGCGTGATATTCGCCTGAAATTGAACCGTCCCGTTGGGGTCGTCGGGGGGATCGTTTGTCGTATCATACGTCCCAATTGGAAACCAACCTGCATTGGTCAACACAATATCTTGCGCGCGGCAAATCGCCGTCATTGCCAGCAATCCCCAAATCAAAAATCGTATTGTTTTCATTTTTATTTGCCTTTCTGATTATTGTGAAACTGAAAGCACGTTGCCCTCGTTGTCCAAACTGACAGAGCCGGTTCTTATCCCCGTAATTCCTTCAAGCCAGTCCGCCAAGTCATAGGAGTAATTTGAACGAACGCTTGGTTGAGCAAGCTGATTGACAAGCGGACTTAATCCGAGTAATACGTCCCAAGCATCGGATAAGCCGTCGCCGCTCGTGTTGTAAATATATGGATTGGATTTTGAAACCAGCAGTTCGTAAGCATCCGTCAATCCGTCACCATCCGAATCTTGTGGCGTCCCCAAAATCAGGAAACACGTCGTGCTTGGCAGGTTTGTTATGGTATAAACATTACACTGATACCCTTGTCCCTCCCACGCCCACGGCATACCATTTGTTCCGAATGATAAAACCGAATTGGCGAAAACATCATACGGAACGCCACTTGAACCGCCTTCAATCGTGAAGGTCAGATTCATCGTGCCATTGCCCGCCATTGTCGCTACAACATTCGTAATCCAAATGTTATTTGCATTCGTGCCGCTAGAACAACTTGAAGCCGAACCAACAAGCTGCAAGTTGCCAATTCCGGTTATCGCTTCATAAACAGTGGGCGAACTGGATGGAGTTGAACCGGCAGAAAAAATTTGCGCCATTGCCATGTTATACGGATTCATCCGATAGATGCCAGCCTCGTAATCATAAATTGTCTGAACGTCGTTGGAATTGAGCGGATAATTGTAAGTTGCGACGGTGTTGAACAAGCCTTCAGCTTGATAAATGCCACTGTTGTCGCTGCCGATGTAAAAGCCATTTGAAAGAACGTCCGTGCCCGGATAAACCGTCAATGGTGCGCCGTTGGTCACAAATGAGCCGTCAAGATACAAGGTCGTATTCGTCGGTGAATATGTCAGCGCAACGAAGTGAAAAACATTGGTCGTCCATGAAATCGGAGCGGAAAGGTAAGGGGTGAAACTGCTTGAAAGGTCGTTGGTCTGCGCCGAGAAATAAATGTTGTTGCCTACATCATCAACATAGATGCTCCACCAGCCGTAGCTTGAATTGGTCGTGTAGCCGCCGACTTCAAAAAGGCGTCCCCATTCCTGCGGGCCAAATCCACCTTGATTCGTGCCGCTCCAGTTTGCTGCGAACCAGAATGTAACCGTGCCGTTATCAACCGTTAGATTGGTCGTGCCGTCATTTTCATAAACATTATATTGCAGCCAAGCGGGAACGTTGGTGTCCATGACGAGCGAATTGAAGTCGCCAAGCGGCGATGAAATTATATTGGTGAAGGAAACTGGAAAATAGCCATAGTCGCTCGTCCAGTTGGTGTGATCGTAAAAAGACCATGAATCAAGCGGCGCGTTTGTCGGCTCGTCGCCGCCACTCGGAAAACCCGGACCGGCGGCGTGTCCAACGTCTGCCAGAAAGCCTAGCAAGGTTAAAATAAAAATCGGACGGCACAATTTCAGTTTTATTTGATTTAGTATTTTCATGTTTCACCTTTTGAAAAGTTGCTTTCCCGACTTGTTCCGCCCGCGAAAATGGAAAAAATATTTGTTGCGTGGGTCGCAACTTGGCAAAAAATTTCTGATAGTCGTTCGCCCTGTGACAAGACGGCTTTCGTTTGTGTGCATCGCCTCATGGCATTTGCCTTCCGATTCATTCCCGTTGCGACTTTAGACGTTTCCAAATGACGGTCAAGCGGAAATGAAAAGACTATTGTATTCAATACAACTGTCTGTGTTCGCCGCATGAAATTGGCTGCATCCTGCGAAAATGCGGCGATTGGAAATGTCGGACGCTTTCGGCCTCGCCCTGCGACGGCACAGGGTCGGGAAAAAGTTGTCTCAAGAAAAATTAGCGGAGAAAGCGGACTTGCATCCGACATATATCGGGATGCTGGAACGGTCTTTGCGAAATCCGACGGTGAACGTCGCAAAGGCTCTGGCAAAGGCGTTGAATGTGTCGCTTTCAAGGCTTATCGCTGACGCGGAAGCCATTCAGCAACGCGGCAGATAAGTTTTCAATCAGCATAAAACTTCTTTTTGCCCGATGTGGGATAAAAGCCGTGGAACAAATTCAAATGTTTCAAATGGCTTGGTGATATAATCGGCTGCGCCAACGTCAAGGCCGTGTTGTTGATCTTCAATACAACAACGCGCGGACACAAAGACAACCGGCGTGTCGCGCAAGCGGAGATGCTCCTTCAAGCGGCTGCAAAGTTGGAATCCGTTGCCGTCCGGCAAATCCACGTCCAGCGTAATCAAATCGAAATTGCCTTCTTCGGCCAGTTGCATTCCTTTCTTCGCTGTGTGAGCAAAGGCCACTTCGCATTGGGCGCGCGTTAGCAAATACGCAATCATCATTGCAACCGGCATATCATCCTCGACAATCAAAATTTTCGCCATGCCCGACATATTTCGGCGCATTGTGACTCCTGTCACATCCTCTGTCAACCTGTTTCTCTCTTATGACTACGTTGTGTCAAAAAACAGCTTGCGCGATATTATCACTGCCAACGTGGTTCGGCTTTTGCGGGAAGAACGCGAAAAGCGCGGGCTTTCCATGAATGTCGTTGCTCAACGCTCCGGCCTCTCTCATTCCATTGTCAGTCTGATTGAACGCGACTTGCGAAATCCCACACTGGACACGCTGTTGCGAATTGCCGAGGCGATTGACATTGACTTGGGCGAAATTCTGACACGAGCAAGGCAAATGGCTCGAAAGTCAAAATGACGTTTCGCAAGGGATCAATGCCAATACTTGCCGAGCAAATAGCCGACAATCAGGACTGCGACAAGGAGCAGCAAAAACCAAATGACTGACCACTGGCTTCGTTGCTCGTCGTATTCGCGGACGGCGGTTTCCAGACGTTTGCGCTCCTTCTCGGTATATTCGAGAATGCGTTTCATTTCGCGTTGGCCTTTGTCCAGTTCTTCTTGAAGCTGCTCGGTTGCGTCTTTGGCATTGGCCGTGTAAACGCGCAAATCCTTCAAAGCGACGTTCGCCTCGTCGCGCTGGTCGCCAAGAATATCTTCTAGCTCCTTCGTTTTCGTGTTGACGGCTGCGTTAAAATTTTTGAGCAACGTGCCGGTTTGCTGGCGGTATTCGGCTAATTTTTTGTCAAGCTGTTCAAGCGATTGTTTCATCTGCACCGGCACTTGTGCGGCGGCGCGCCACTGCGCCCGCGTCAAAAGTGCCAGTTGCACCGGAAAGGAATTTTCATCGCCGTCGCACCATTCCTTGAAAAGTTTCCGCAGACGTTTTGCTTCATCGGCTGGAAGCCCGTCGCACAAAAAATCAAAATCGGTGTCGTCCATAAAATTATTCTCCGTAATTCAGTTGCGGTTGCGGCTGCGCCTCGGCCTTCTTTTTCGCAACCGTTTTTTCTTTCGGAATAAAATCAGTCGGCACGAGCAAATTAGCAACCGCGTCGTATTGACGAAACATTTTTTGCATCGCCCATTGGATTTCACCGGCAAGCAACCGTTCAAGGTGTCCCGCTTCAACGCGGGACAATTCGGCGAAACTCAAGCCGCGCCCGGCAATGGCCTCGGCCTTTTCAATCGCCAGCAAAGTTGTTGGCGTGACGGTCGGCAGCGTGATTGCCTTCGCGCCAAAATCCTGCAACTGCTTTTCCAGTTGCGAGCCTTTGAATAAATCGCCGCGCGCCTTCGCCGGATTTTCCACGATGACATAATCCACGCGGTCGCCGGCATAAAGAAACAAGCGGCCAAGATTCATCATGCTTTCGGTGTCGTCGGTCGGGAACAAAAGGAACGTCATCCGCACGCCCTGTTCGGCGCACACGTCCAGCGCTTGCAATTCTTCCAGCGCGGACGTAATGAGCGCGTCGGCCTGTGCGCGGGTGTCAACAATATGCACCGGCGCGGTGTCCTTCAACACGCGGCGAAATAAACTCAACAATGCGGTCTTGCTCTCTTGGCCGTTGCCAAGCTCGTAAGAGCGGACAACCTGGGGATGCCGGTTGGCAAAAGTATAATGCCGGTCGTCCAAGTCCGAGCCGTTCCACGCGATGCCGAGCCGGTCGAGCCATGCGGTGCGGAATTCAGCTTCAAAACTTTTGCCGAGATTGCCTTTGGATTGCGGGTTTAGATGTATGCGTCTGGTCGTATTCATATTTTTGTTGGATCATTGAGGTTAATGTTGTCGGGATTCGGTCGCCGGAATGGGCGGGCTGGCGGCGTTTCCGCAAGCAATGGCTGGAACGGTTTTTCAACCGTAAGCAGTTTTGCGACGGATGGCGTAGCGATTTCATTTTCCCAATTTGGCCGTGCCTGACGTTTTAGGTAGCGCCGATAAAATTGGTGCAAACCCTGAAACGTGACAACGCAGTTTTTTTCGTCGCGCAGTTGTTCGGCGATTTCCTGCCACGTTTTGCGTTGCTGACGCTGCGCGCGGATGAAATCAACGAACGGCTCAACGCGGCTGCGATACGCTCGCCCGCCACCGTGCCGATTTCCATTTTTGGTTTCCAAATCCATCGCCGCCAATTTACGCCAGAATTGGCGCGCGCCGTTAGCGAGTAGCGGGCGGATAAACCCGAATCGTCGGCGAGTTAAAGCGAATGACTGTTGAAAGGCGTTGAAATCGCCGGATTGAAAGCCGTTGAATTGCGTTGAACCTGTCAACGCCCTTCAACGCTTTTCAACATGACATTTCATGTCGCGCGGCGCATAGCTGAAAATCCTTACGATGAGTTAAGGGGTGGGGCGTCCCACTTTTAAGCATCCAAATAGGATGCAAACACACGGCTCATTTTTGAGCAAAACGGATTTTCAACGAATGTATTTCACAAAATTTGAAGTGATTGATTCAACACAAATTTCGTTATCCATAGCACTGAATGTCCGTTTCTGAAATCGAAGCGGAACGAAGCGGCTGTGAAGTGAAGCGGATTTTGGAAACGGACATTGAGTGCGTCACCGTATAGGTGCGTATCACGGTGTTTAGTCTGTCCGGTTTCCTTCGCTGTCAGCAGGAAAGCCGGACAGTCTAAACACCGGAGTTTTCAATCGCTTCACTTGGTTTTAGAATCAGACGGTTTCAAAACTTTTTTCCAGCGTTGATTAAATGCTGACTCCTCATTTACCGCCGTCCTCACCGGCGGCTTGGCGATTCGGACAATTTCCAACTGCGGCTGACGGTCGCCCTCGTGTTCGTCGGTTTTGATTTCCATTAAAATCTCACGGTCGCGCCGGTCAATTTTATCAATCTTTTTTGAATCAAAATAATTTGACGTGTAGCCGAATTGCAACACGGTCAAAATAAAAAGATAAATGCCGAGCGCATGAAACAATTTGAAAACACCGAAAGCGATCAATCCGTTGCACAATGGAATGATGAGCCAATGCACAATCGGCTTATCGGGCAGAAAGCGCGGCCTTCCCCAATAATACGAATAATACTCAATGCCGCGTTTGCGCCGTTTGCGGATTTCCAAAAGATTTGCCACGCCGAAAATCCATAGCAGCAGCAAAAAGCTGTCGGTGGTTATCATCGGCAAATGATCTTGGAATGTCACCTTGTGCGTCACCGGCAAAACGGCTTGGTCGGGAAAAAAGAAAAGCAGCATGAAATTGACGATGAACGAAATGAAAAGCGTCTGGCCGATGAGACTCCCCCATGTCCAATAGCGTTCGCCCATGTCATGTTTCCAAATTACGTCCAACGGCAGTTTGAACCAGTCCATAAAGCCTTTCATTCCTGATTGAATACGACGTGCTTCCACGTTTTGCCGTTTGCCCAAATGCGCCCGCCCTGAAAAATGACGGCGCGGGTCAAGCATTTGTAATCCGTGCCGCCTTTCCATAGCAGCGTAAATTCTCGCGGCTGCATTTCCAAATCAATCACCTGCTGTTCGCCTTCGTTCGTCGTGCGGCTGGCATGGCTGCCGCCGTGGGTTTCTGAACTGCCCGAACTCAAACGGTATTGCAGCTTGCGCCCGATGAGTTCCGCCGCCCACTGGTTCGTCACCGTGTCGCTGTTCTGGTGAAAGATTTTCGTCTGTAAATTGCCAAGCAGTGAATCCACTTTTGGCCGCGCTGATTCGCCGCCAAGCGCGCTCAAGTAATTGGAATAATTTTGCGTGAGATAAACCGTGCAAGCGCGCGATGCCCGCGCGGTCGTCTGAAAAATTTGGTCGTAAGCGGTGCTGAAATAATGCGCCTCGTCCGCCCAAATGAAAACGGGGCGTCCCTCCGCGTCGGCTCTGCGTTCCAACGCCTTTTGCGTCATAAACTTCATCAGCACCGCCGCGTATTGCCCTAGCTCGTTCCATTCCTTCACCGGCAAATCCACGATGATGATTCGGCCTAGCGTCGTCTGGTCGGGAATGATGGTTGTCTCGCTCGAAAATAATTTCCGCAACGCGCCGCGCAAAAAGCTGTCGGCCAAAGTCGTGAACAAGGAAACAATTGAGGAGCGCGGGCGGTTGTCCATGCGCGGAAATTCTTCAAGCCAATACTTGGCCGTCATTGCATATTCGGGCTGCAAGTCGGGATTTTTCGTCGCGTTGTCCGCCGCCTTTTGAATGTAGTCATGGCAGACGGATTCACTTTGCCACGCTGCGCTTGCGGCTTCATCCGTGTCCTGCGGTGCGGTGCGGATAATCTCGAAAAGTTCCGGCAATGTCACCGCGCCGCGCGCGATTGCCAAGAGATCAATGGCGTTGCGAAGCAACTGCTTCACGGCGCGCTCCCAATAAAGGTCGGCGGTTGCGTGGCCGTGCCGCTGGTTGGCGATTTCGGCAACCTGCATAAACAACGCGACAAGATTTTCCGTCTGCCCTGCGCCCGCGCCGGGGCGATTGGCCTCGTAATGAAGAAAATTAAAATGTTCCTCTGAAAGCAAAACGATGTCGCGCTCGCGTCCGGTCTCGGCGGCGTAGCGTTTCCAAAGCTGCGGCTCGTCGCTCTTGGCGCAAAGAACCAATCCGCCAAAACCGTTCCGCAAAAAGGCGTGTGCCAATGCGCGGCCTGAACCGCTGGTCTTGCCGCTGCCGGTCGCGCCGAAAATTTGCGTGCCTTCGCAAGCATCACGGATGCGCCAAGTGTCGCGCGGATGATCGGACAGACATAAAAGCGGGTCGTCCAGATTCCAGCCGGTGGGAATGATTGGCGGCGCGTCGTCTGCTTTTGGGCGACGTGGGCGCAGTAAATTTCCAAGCCTTATCATCGGTGGCCGTCCGTCTTGGACAAGATGATTTTCACGCAAATTTTTGGAGATTTCAAGTGTGGTCGTCGGAGAATTTCGCTTAACCGCAACTAACTCGCCCACTGCTCGCTAACGGAAATGGTTGCTGCTGATTTATCTTTTGAGGATGTTAGCACCAAAAGCACAATACAGTTTGAAGGACGCCAAGCGTTATTTCAAAGAACATTTGGGCGTCGGCGATTACTACGCCGAAGGCCAAACCGTTTCGGGCCAATGGTTCGGCAAGGGCGCGGCGGATTTGGGATTGAGCGGCGTGACGACAATGGAGCAATTCGAGCGGCTTTGCGAAAATCTCCATCCGCAAACCGGACAGAAATTGACGCTGCGCCAGAATGCGACGCGGATTGAAACCGGCAATGATGGTATCGGACATGAAAAGGCCAATCGCCGTGTGTTTTACGATTTCACTTTCTCGCCGCCAAAATCAGTTTCCATCGCCGCGCTGGTCGGCAATGACGCGCGGATTGTCACGGCGCATGAGCAAGCGGTCGCGGCTGCGCTGAACCATCTACAAAACTTCGCAGAAACGCGCGTGCGGAAAAACGGCGAATGCACGGACAGAAACACCGGCAACATCGTCGCGGCGGTGTTCCGGCATGACACGTCACGCGCGCTTGATCCGCATTTGCACAGCCATTGCGTCGTGTTCAATGCCACGTTTGATTCGGTCGAACAAAAATGGAAGGCATTGCAAAATCACGAAATGATGGTCGCGCAAAAATTCATTGATAACGTCTATTATCACGAACTGGCGCGGGAATTGGTTCGGTTCGGTTATCAGATTGAAAACAAATCGCGCGGTGATTTTGAAATCAAGGGCGTTGCGCCGGAACTGATTGACAAGTTTTCCAAGCGGCACAAACAGATTGATGACGCGACGCGCGAACTTCTGAAACGCGAGCCGGACAAGGCCAGCGGCAACATTGCCGCCATTCGTGAAAACATCGCGCACAAGGAACGTCCGCAAAAAGTCCGTGATATGGGCTTGGAAAAATTGCAACACCTTTGGGACGGTCAAATGACGGCGGCGGAAAAAGCATCGGTGCAAAATCTCGCGGTCAATCCGCCGCGCATGGCAAACATTCCTGGCCTCGCCGAAAAATCTGTCGCATGGGCGGAAGAACACTTGTTTGAACGCCGCTCGGTCGTCAATGAACCTGACATCTGGCGGCACGCGCTCGAACACGCTCGCGGCCAAAATGTCAGCGTGGCGGAAATTCAATCCGCAACCAAACAGCGCGGCTACGTCCGCGACGCAAATCAGCCGGGCAAAATCACCACGCCGGAAATGCTCGAACGCGAAAAGCAAATTGTCCGCATGGCGGGCAACGGCATGAACCGTTTTGAGCCGCTCGTTTTTCCCTATCGAGTCAGCAATCCAAAATTGGATGAGGAGCAACGCGACGCCATTGAACGCATAATGAGTTCACGAAATTTCGTCACGCTCTTTCGCGGCGGGGCGGGGACTGGCAAAAGTTTCACGCTGCATGAAGTCCAGCACGGCCTTGAAAATGCCTGTTACATGTTTCAAGTCCTCGCGCCGCAACGCCAGCAAGTGATTGATTTGGAAAAAGAGGATTTTCATAACGTCAAAACCGTTGCGTCATTCCTTGCCAGCCGATCAATGCCGCAAGGCTCGGTCGTCATCGTGGACGAGGCCGGGCAAATCGGCGGAAAGCAGATGCACAAACTGTTGTCGCTGGTGAAAGAAAATGGTGGCCGCGTCATTTTGTCCGGCGATACGCGCCAACACGGAGCGGTCGAGGCTTCGGACGCGCTGCGCGCGATTGAAAAACATTCGGGCATTACGCCGGTTGAACTGACAAATATCCGCCGCCAAAATCCCGCGCTGGCAAAATCATTCGCAGAACGCCGCCGCATTGTTGAATACCGGCAAGCGGTCGCGGAAGCGCGCGACGGCTATTTGTCAAAATCTTTTGAGCGATTGGAAAAGCTCAAAGCGATTGAACAATGCACGTTCGCAAACCAGCATGAGAAATTGGCGGCGCGTTATCTCGAACTGGTCAAAGACAATCAAAGCGCGGTGGTCGTCTCGCAAAGCTGGAACGAGATTCACAAGGTCAACGATGCGGTGCGCGCCGCGCTCAAGCGCGAGAACATCATTGATGGAAATGAAACGGTCGTCACGGCATTGCAGCCGATGGACTGGACAAACGCACAGAAACGCGATGCACGTTCCTACGATTCCGAGACGGTGCTGGTGTTCAACCGCAACGTGAAGAATTTTAAGGCCGGTGAAACGGCGTGGCTCAAATCAATCGAGAATGAAAATTTGATTGTCGAAAGCGAAGGTCGCGCGGTTTCGATTCTATTCAAGCAACTGGATAAAATCACGGCTTGCCGGAAAAAGGAATTGGCCTTGTCCGCCGGTGACAAGCTGCAACTCAAAGCCAACGGCAAATCGGCTGACGGGCGCAAGCTGGCAAACGGCGAGCTGGTCACCGTGAAAGAAATCCGTCCTGACGGGCGCATTGCGTTGACGGATGGCCGGACTCTGGAAAATAATTTCCGCCAGTTCGTTCGCGGCTACGCAATCACGTCCTACGCTTCGCAAGGCAAGTCGGTCAATTACGTTTTGTTTTCGGATTCGGCGGCGAAGGCCGCAACGAACAATCAGCAATGGTATGTCACCATTTCGCGCGGCAAAAAGGGGGTTCAAATTTTCACAACGGACAAGGCGGAGTTGCGCGAGAACATCGCGCGAAGCGGGGATCGCCAGTTGGCGATTGATATTGCGCCGGTGAAAAACGAAGCAAAGGAAACGCAACGGGTCGCGGTGCAAGATGCCGAATTGCTCCGGCAACGAATCCGCGAATCGCACCGGCAAAGACAATCGCTGTCGCGGGGAATTGGCATTTGAAAATCAATTTCATGGCGGCTTGCAAGTGTGAACCTAATCTGACTATGATGAGTTTCACGCCTGTGGGCGGAGTAGCCAAGTGGTAAGGCAGGGCTCTGCAAAAGCCTCATTCACCAGTTCGATTCTGGTCTCCGCCTCCAAAAAAACTTCCGGCGTGACTTATGAGTCACGCCGGGGAATGTCCGCTTCAATTTCCAAACGGATTTCTCATTGGTTGACAACCTGCGTCGTTCGTTGCTGTGCCGATGAGCCGCTCGCGTTCGTCGAATCGTTCACGGTCGGATTCAACTGCACGATTTTATTTTCGTAATCCTCAAGCGACGGGATTTTCACCAAAGCGCGTTTTGCATACGCACGGTGAACGGCCTTGCTGTTGTGTCCCAAATTCTCCATTGCGAAGCGTTCGGGATAGCCCGCGATTTTGGCGCGTTCCGCCCATGCGTAGCGGTAGCTGTGAAGCGAAACGCCTTTGATGCCGAGCCGCGCGCAGCGTTGCCCGAATTCCGTCGCGCGGTCGCCAGCGCGCACACTGGACAGATACGGAAACAATTTGCCTTCGGATGGCAGGTCTTTGAACAAGTTCAAGGCTTCCGCGCCCAAGTGGACAATCACCGGCTTGCCGGTTTTCTTGCGGGTGAAACTGACGGTCTTGTTAGGCCAGTCAACATCCTCACCCTTCAAATTGGCGATGTCGCTCTGACTGCCGCCCAAATGCCAGCACAGTTGATAAAACATTTTTCGTTCAAGATTTTTCTCGGCGGCTAGGATGTTCTGATGCTCCTCAAGCGTGATAGCCCGCTTGGGTTTGAATTTGATGGGCGGCCATTGGCGTTTCGGCAGGATCGAGGCTGGAAGCCAATTCATATCAATGGCGAAATTGTGCATCCGCCGTAAATAGGTATTTATCGAAACTTTGCCGCATTGCAGGACATGAAGCAAATGCTCGGCGTGTGTCTCAATCAGCAAACGGTTTCGGATGGGGTCAAACCATTTTGACTTTGCCATGACTTTCCAGCGCGTTTGATTTTCGCCGGTCTTGGTGCGGATGATTTCCTCAAAGACAGTCTGCCAAGTGCGCGCCGAAAAACCGCCGTCTGTTCCCATGAGATACGCTTTGGCGATTTGCAGGTTAAGCAACGGCTGGCGCTGCGAGTTGTTTTTCGCGTCAATGATCTGCTGCGCTTCATCCTCGCTGGTTGTGTTAAGGCTGGTGCGCTTGCCGGTGGCGGTGTCCTTGCAATAGAACTTTCCGCCGCGACTGCCTCTGCGAATTAAACGGTATCGTGTTTTCATATTTTTCATACACGACAGAAGGTAAATGAAGCCGACTCCAAACCGTTAGCGAGCTACGGGCGAGTTACCCGCGAGTTACGCTGAATGGTTACGGAGCGGGAAAATTGGTGTCCGTTTTGGTGTCCGTTTTGGACTCTGCGCCTCCAAGTTCCTTGCTGCTCAAACAGTTAGAACTGGAGGCGGAGATCGGAATCGAACCGACGGATGAGGCTTTTGCAGAGCCCTGCCTTACCACTTGGCTACCCCGCCACTCCAAAAATAAAGGATAATTTCGATTCAATTCCGGGGCAAGTTCAATCGGCAAACCCCAACTTGCGCCGCCGAATCCAAAGCTCCTTCGGTTTGACAATTCCCACCGGCGTGATGATGCCTGTGATCAAATCCGGCGGGGTCACGTCGAATCCAGGATTCCGCGCGCCGCTGGTCGGGTTCGCCACGCGAATATATTGAGACTTCAAAATTGAGATTTGAGATTTGAAATTCCAAGGAACCCCCCACGCTCCGAGGACTTCGCTTTCGCACCGTTCTTCTATCGGAATGTCGAAGCCGCGTTTCAAATTCCAGTCAATCGTCGAAAGTGGAATGGCCACGTAAAATGGAATGCCGTGCCGTTTCGCCAACACGGCCTTGGTGTAGGTACCGATTTTGTTGGCGACCTCGCCGGTGCGGCCCAGCGTGCGGTCGCTGCCGACGACGACCAGGTCAATTTCACCACGCTGCATCAAATGGCCGGCGGCGTTGTCGGCGATGATCTGGTGGGATATTTTTTGCTGCGCGAGTTCCCAAGCGGTCAGGGTCGCGCCTTGCGAGCGCGGACGGGTTTCATCGCAGAACACATGGAATTTTTTACCCTGCGCCTGTGCGACATACATGGGCGCGGTGGCGGACCCGACGTCCACGAACGCCAACCAACCGGCGTTGCAGTGCGTGAGAATCTTCATGCCGCTGCGGATCAATTTGGCCCCGTGCCGCCCGATTTCCTCGCAATGCCGCACGTCTTCATTGGCAAATTCCTCGGCGGCGGCGAGCGCGAGCGATTGCTGTTCCGCCACGGTCCGGCCGGCGCACATCACGGCGCGAACGCCGTTCATGGCGTTGACGGGATCAACGGCAGTGGGGCGCGCGGCTTTGAGCGATTGATAAACGGTTTCAATGTGCCGGCGAAATTTCGGCAAATCGCGTCCACGAAAAGCCAGCGCGCCCTGGGCCAAGCCGTAGGCCGCCGTGGCACCAATCGCGCCGGCGCCACGCACAATCATGTCGCGGATGGCGGCGGCGGTTTCGCGGAAATTTTTCGGGGCAACGATCTTGAATTCATGCGGGAGCAGCCGTTGTTCGATGAGCAGGACGGAGTTGCGCGCGCGGTCGAAGGCGACGGTGCGAAAAGGTTGCGTACGGCCGCGGACGGTGACGTTCATTTTTGGAATCAGTTGAGTCAGCAACGGGTTAAATGAGTTAAATGGGCTTCCGGCGCGTCACTGATTTAACCGATCACTCATTTAATTTTTCATTGGCGTTTCAGCCGACCTTGACTTTCATCCGACGGATTTTGGCCTCGATGTCGCGGTAAACGGGTTGCTGGCGGAGCTGTTGGAGGTCGGGGTCTTTGGCCAGCCAGTGGAAGTCGCGGTAGCCGAGTTGCAGCGCCGTTTCCAGCGCGGATGCGGCGCGGGCGAATAGCCCGGTGAGCGAGCAACTGCATGCGAGATTGTAAAAGACCAAATGACTGCCCGGTTCAAGTTTCGCGAGATGTTCATCCACCTTGAGGCCATCAAGGTAGCGGCCGTTTTGTGTGTAGTGGTCGCCCAACAGTTGCAGCGCGTCCACGTAATCGGGATCGCGGCGGACCAGTCCCTCCAGAAACTGGATTTTGATGTCAAGGTCGCGCCGGCTGGCGCGATTCGATTTTTTTCTGGCACTGTTTTTAACCGGCATACGACGGCGCAGTCTTTCCAAGCCGCAGGCTCAAGTCAAGCGGGGCCACGAAAATTTTTATGGAATCTTCCGGTGCATTGTTACAAAACTATGTCAAAATCTCCCCGGCATTATGAAGGCATTTGTCACCGGCGCATCCGGATTCATCGGCTCGAACCTCGTCCACGAACTGGTGACACAGGGTCATCAGGTGAAGGCGCTGCTGCGTCCGGGCAGCGATGAACGCGGGCTGGCCGGGGTCAAATTCACGCGCGTGACCGGCGACGTGTTCGACAGCAAATTGCTGGAACGCGAAATGGGAGGCTGCCAGTGGTGTTTTCACGTCGCAGCGAGCTACCATTTGTGGCTGCGCGATTACAAACCGATGTACGCGGTGAACGTTGAGGGCACGCGCAACGTTCTTGAAGCCGCAGGCAAGGCCGGTTGCCAACGCATTGTTTATACCAGCACCGTGGGCTGCGTCGGCCTGCCCAAAATGGTGGATGGCCGGCTCGTACCGTCAACGGAATTGGACGTGATTTCCCCCGAGCACCTGAGCAATCACTACAAATGCTCCAAATGGCAGGCGGAATGTGTGGCCACCAAGCTGGCCCGCGACGGACTGCCCATCGTCATCGTCAATCCCACCGCGCCCATCGGCCCGCGCGATGTGAAGCCGACGCCGACCGGCCAGGTGATTGTGGATTTTCTGAACCGCAAACTGCCGGCGTATCTTGACACCGGATTGAACTGGGTTCACGTCCGCGACGTGGCCGCCGGGCACATTCTGGCGGCGGAAAAAGGGGAGCTGGGCGAACGCTACATTCTGGGCAACGAGGAGGGCAACTGGACCATGGGGGAAACATTGGCCGCGCTGGAGAAAATCACCGGCGTGCCCGCGCCGAAATGGGAAATTCCCTATTGGGTGGCGCTTGCGGCGGCACACGTCAACCAATGCACCTCCTATTTCACCGGCAAACCGCCCAAGGCGCCGCTGGCGGGCGTGCGCATGGCCAAATATAAAATGTGGTTCAGTCCGGCCCGGGCGATCCGGGTGCTCAAGCTGCCGCAGACGCCGCCGAAACAGGCGCTTGCCGACGCCGTCGAGTGGTTCCGCGCGAACGGGTACGTGAAAAAATAGCTGACCGCCGTGTTCATCTGTGTGAGAACGCCCGCGCAAAACAATTGTATGATTGTTAGTGTCCTAATTTGTAGGCGACGAGGTGACGAGTCGTTTGGGCCAGCACTCCTTACGTCGTGCCCTACAACCAAATTAGGATAATACCCGCAAAATCTCCCGCATTTGATCCAGCAATTTCGATTTGGGGTTGGCCTCCACGAACGCAGCCTTTGCCGGGAACGTTTTGGAAGTCAGATTCGCACAAAAGGCAATAGAGACGGCAGGTAACACAACCAAACCGAAGTCTAAAGTGATGCTCATGTTGTTTGGGAGTCGAACTAATTTGCAATTCTATTCTGGACCATTATTGTAAGATGCAAATGAACAGCGTCAGCGAAATTGAACCCCCGAAAACAACCGCTCAGAGTTTCCACGGTTGTCGGGGGGAGGCTTGCGAATCGGAAGCGGTCCAGAAGATTGAACAAAGCGTTGCCTACATGTTGCAGCACCTGGGCGAGCCGCTTCAGGTGGCCTCGCTCGTCGCCCAGGCAAAAATTTCCCCATCCCACTTCTTCGCCCTGTTCAAACTGCAAACCGGCTGCGCGCCCATTGATTGCTTCAATCGCCTGCGCATGAAGCTCGCGTGCCGTCTGTTGGACGAAACGGGATTAATCGTGAAGGAAGTCGCCGCCGCGCTCGGCTACGACGATCCGTTCTACTTCTCCCGCATTTTCAAATCGGTCAACCACGTCGCGCCCAGCGAGTACCGGTTGCTTGACAACGGAGCCAGGGAAGCGGTCAGAAATGGCGGAATTAACATGCACCGGTTCCACCTGCCGAGATTAAGGACTGATTTGGAATCGGCCAGATTAGATCCGGATCCAAACCGGAACTGGGTCATCAGCTGGATGGAAACGAACATCACAGCAACATCCGAGCCCCGGTTGCTTGACAACGGGGCCAGGGAAGCAGTCAGAAATGGCGGAATTAACCTGCGCCGGTTCCCCTTGCCGAAATCAAGGACTGATTTGGAATCGGCCAGATTAGATCCGGATCCAAACCGGAACTGGATCATAAGCTGGATGGAAAATAACGTCACGGCAACATCCGGTTTCAGGAATGGTGGGAATCACTGACGGAAACTTAATGAATCAAACACCCGTTCAAAGCTGGGATTCCGATTCCGTTTCGCATTCCGAAGGGAGCATTTGAATCGGATTTTGCGGATGTGGTGCTGGCCGGTTATGCCAAGCAACCGGAAAAGTATCTGGATCAACACGGCAAGGAGAAAATGCCGGGAAATTTGAGACGCCGCATGATAGGAACGCGTTTCGCCTCGTCCCGTTCTTTACGGGAAGAGGGAATAAGTATGGGACAATGTGGAAATCGTCCCTACCGGGGGCGGGCATCCGGACGACGGCTGCAAATAATGCGCCGCGTTTGACAAAACATGGCTTGCCATCCCGCCAGCCTTGTGAAAAATTTCACTCATAATTATGCCACACGTCAAACTACACATACCGGGACCGATCGAAGTCAGCGAAAAAACGTTCAAGGCATTTTGCTCGCCGATGATCGGTCATCGCGGACAGGGTTTCAAAGACCTCTACGCAAAAATCCAGCCCCAGCTTCAGCAACTGCTTTACACGAAGCAGCAGGTTTATATTTCCACCTCGTCCGCCTGGGGCGTGATGGAGGGCGCCATCCGCAATCTGGTTTCCAAAAAGGTCCTGAACTGCATGAACGGCGCGTTCTCGGACAAATGGTTCGACGTGTCGAAGCGCTGCGGCAAGGACGCCGAGGCGCTGCAGGTGCCATGGGGATCGCCCATCCGCGCCGAGGCTGTGGACAAAAAACTCGCCACCGGCCAGTTCGACGCGCTGACGATGATTCACAATGAAACTTCGACCGGCACGATGAGCCCGATTGCCGAAATCGCCGCGCTCAAGAAAAAATATCCCGACGTGATGTTCATCGTGGACACCGTCAGTTCGATGTCGGCGGTCAAACTGGAGTTTGACGCGCTGGGCATTGACGTGATGATTGCCGGCACGCAAAAGGCGTTCGCCCTGCCGCCCGGCACGGCGATTTTCACCTGCTCCAAGGCGGCGCTGGCGAAGGCCGCCACCGCCAAGGACCGCGGGTATTATTTCGACCTGGTCGAATTCCAGAAAAACGCCGAGCAAAGCATGACGCCGAGCACGCCGAGCATCGGCCACGTTTTTGCCCTGGCTTCCAAGCTCGAAGACATTTTTGCCGAAGGTTTGGATGCGCGTTTCGCGCGCCAGCGCAAGACGAACCAGATGACCCGCGACTGGGCAACCAAGCACGGTTTCACGCTGTTCCCGGACAAAGGCTTCGAGTCGCTCACGTTGACTTGCGTAAACAATGGCGCGAAGCCCGGCGGACGCGCTCCCGTGGACGTGCCGAAGCTGCAAAAGCTGGTCAAGGACCAGGGCTTTCTCATTGATGGCGGCTATGGAAAAATCAAGGGCACCACGTTCCGCGTCTCGAACATGGGCGACGAAACCGAGGCCACGATGGGCCAGCTTTTCGCCGCGATGGACAAGGCGATGGCCCAGATCTAAACGACGGGTGTTCACCTGACACCGGCAATCCGCACCCGCGGGTTGCCGGTTTTGCTTTTCCTCCGCTGCTGGTACGGCAAGATTCTGTTGTGCCAACCAATTACTGCCTTGTCTATCTGCGCAACGGGACGTGTTCCATCCGTTCGCTGGCCGAAGCCGAGACGTTTCATCCCGTCATCGGGCCGGCCATGGAAGCCGAGGCGCTTTACGTCCGGCAATTGCGCCTGCCGGAGCGCGTGCGGGAAGCGTCCGGCGAATTTGTGATTTGGGATGTCGGCCTCGGTGCGGCGGCCAACGCGCTCACGGTCATCCGGCTTGTTCGTGAAGGTTTGAAGGGAAAACCGGCGCAACTCCGGCTCATCAGCTTCGATCTCACCACCGACGCGGCGGCGTTCGCGCTCGAACATGGCGCGGAACTGGGCTATGTCGCGGGCTACGAATCCGCGCTGGCCGGGCTCATCAAAAATCATTCCGCGAAATTCAATGACGGGTTGCTGAACATCGAATGGACATTGGAACCCGGCGATTTTCCGGCGATGCTTAAACGATTTAATGGTAGGGACGCGCTGCCGCGCGACCAGGCAGACCGGCAGGTCTGCCCTACCGAATTGCCGACCCCTCACGCCATTTTGTTCGACCCACATTCGCCGAAGAAAAATCCGGCGATGTGGATGGTGCCATTGTTCGCTGATTTGTTCCGCCGGCTGGACCCGCAGCGTCCGTGCGCGCTGGCCACGTACACGCGCAGCACGATGGCCCGGGTGACAATGCTGCTGGGCGGATTCTTCGTGGGCGTGGGCCATCCGTCAGGCTTGAAGGAGGAAACCACCGTGGCGGCCAACCGGATGGACCTGCTGGACGAGCCGCTTGACCGCCGCTGGCTGGAGCGAGCGAAGAGTTCCCACAGTGCCGAGCCATTGAGCGGGATGGATTACCGGCAGGCGCCGTTATCGCCCGAAACCTGGGAAAAATTGCGGCAGCATCCGCAATTCGCCGGCTGGGCCTGACAGTCTGCGCTTGCGCCACTGACCGGATACGCTGAAAATTCAAGGACATGATCGCGCGAGTCCAGGCTGGACAATCGAATCAGCAACCGCGGTTACCTCGCTGGCTGGGGATCGTGCTGATCGGGCGCAATCCCAAGGCAACGCTGGTGCGCGTGGCTGTTCTGATAGTTGCTTGCTTTGTCGTTTTCAGGTTCATCCTGTTGCCCACGCGCATCGAAGGCATCAGCATGCTGCCCACCTACCAGGACCGCTCGGTGAATTTCGTGAACCGGCTGGCCTACCTCCGGCATGAACCCCGTCGCGGCGACGTCGTTGGCATCCGCCTGGCCGGCCCCCACGTCATGTATATGAAACGCATCATCGGCCTGCCCGGCGAAACCGTCGCCTTTGTTGACGGTCGTGTGCTGATCAACGGTGAAGTGTTGGACGAACCTTATGAGCAATCGCCCTGCGACTGGAATCTTCAGCCGGTCAAGCTCGGCCCGGACGAGTATTTCGTTGTCGGAGACAACCGCACCATGCCTTCGGAAAACCACGTGTTTGGAAAAGCCGGACGTGGCCGTATAATTGGCAAAGCCCTCTTATGAAAATTGTTTTTCGCATCGTATTGCTCGCGGCGCTGGCGGCGTTGGGCGTCTGGTTGTGGATGGTTCTTTTTCCCCGCCCGGAAACTGTTATTCGCCGGCGTCTCATGGAACTGGCCCGCACCGTTTCGTCTTCGCCCAATGAAAGTGACCTCACGCGACTTGCCGCCGCGCGCAGCGTGGCCGGCTTTTTCGCCGCCAATGTCGAGTTGAACGTGGATATACCCGAACTCGGCCAGCACACCATGGATCGTGAAGAAATCACCCAGGCGGCACTGATGGGCCGTTCACAGGCCGGAGGTTTGCGGGTCAAATTTCCCGACATCAACATAACCGTGGCACCGGACAAACAGTCCGCCGTGGCGGATCTCACCGTAGAAGCGAACGTTTCCGGCGAACGTGATTCCATGGTGCGGGAAATGAAATTCACCCTGCGGAAAACCGACGGCCAATGGTTGATCTCGCGAATTGAAACCGTCCATACCCTGTCCTGAGATTCGCCCCGGCCATTTTGAACTTTGAACCGATGCGATTTTATTTCATCGTATTGGCATGAACGTTTTTGTCACCGGCGGCGCCGGCTATATTGGTTCCATCTGCACGGAAGAACTGCTCAATGCCGGCCATCAGGTCACGGTTTATGACAACCTCAGCGAAGGCCATCGCCCGGCGGTGGATTCGCGCGCGAAATTTGTTTTGGGCAAACCCGAGCAGGAAGGCGACATCCTCAACGCCGTCAAATCCGCCAAACCCGACGCCATCATGCATTTCGCGGCGAGCGCGCTCGTGGGCGAATCCATGACCAACCCGAAAAAGTATTTCCACAACAACGTCGTCAACGCGCTCAAGTTCGCCGACGCCGCCGTGGAATGCGGCGTGAAGAAGTTCGTGTTCAGCTCCACCTGCGCGACCTACGGGCCGCCTGACCGCGTGCCAATGACCGAGGATTTGCCGCAACGCCCGATCAATCCCTACGGCGAGGCGAAGCTGATGTTCGAGAAGGTCCTGATCTGGTATCAGCAGCTTTATAAACTGGAATTCATCGCGTTCCGCTATTTCAACGCCGCTGGCGCAAGCGAAAACTTCGGCGAACATCATCGCATCGAGACGCACATCATTCCGAACGTGCTTCAGGTGGCCCTTGGCCAGAAGCCGCAGTGCGATATTTTCGGCACGGATTATCCGACGCCCGACGGCACGTGCATCCGCGATTACATCCACATCAAGGATCTGGCGCAGGCGCACATGCTCGGATTGCAGCCGGGCAAAACCGGCTTTTACAATCTAGGCAACGGCGACGGTTATTCCGTGCGGCAGGTCATCTCGGCCTGCGAAAAAGTGACCGGCAAAAAAATCCCCACGGTGGAAAAACCGCGCCGGCCCGGCGACCCGCCGCGTCTGGTGGCATCCGCCGAAAAAGCCATTCGCGAACTGGGCTGGAAGCCGAAATATCCGAAGCTGGACGACATTGTCGCCACCGCCTGGGCCTGGCACAAAAAGCATCCGACCGGCTACCTGGATTGAGGCTTTGGAAGTTGGATGCGTTTACGACGGCAAATCCCTGCCAGTCGTGGTCACGGTGAGCTTGCCGTGCTTCACGCCCTTGGCGGTGATGAGTTCATCGGCGATTTTGCGGATCACCGCCGCCTGGCCGCGCACCAGCAATACTTCCAGGCAATTGTGGTGGTCCAAGTGTACATGCACCGTTGAAAGAATCACGTCGTGATGGTCGTGCTGGATGTCGGTGAGCGATTCCTGCACGTGTTGTTTGTGATGGTCATAGACCAGCGTGATGGTGCCCGCAATGTCCTCGGTGCCGAATTTCTGCCGGTGCTCGACGAGATGATTGCGGATCATGTCGGCGATGGCCAGCGACCGGTTGTCGTAGCCTTTCTCGCCCGTCATCTCATCCAGTTGCCGCAAAAGCGACGGCGGCAGGGATACGCTGAATCGGCTCACAGTTTCTTTTTTCATGGCAACCGGCGTTGACAGTAACAAACCCGCGCCGCGCGTCAACCCGGAGCCGCAAAGTTAAGTCAGTGGGGGCGCTCCCAGGAGGTTTTCATGTGAAGGAGCGGGAGAAAAATGGAGGCCGGGCGCGGCATATAATCATTGTTTTTTCAGGCCCTTGTCCGATTGGGGGAGTTTTTCAATCGTAAAAAGTTTTTCTTCCGGCAACTGGCCGTATTCGTGCGCCAGCGATTCCAGTTGGTCATCCGGCTGGGAGCGGATTTTCTCCAGATATTCCACTTTGGGCTTAAGCAGTAATACCGGGCCGGTGCCGTCCTTGCGCCGGACGCTCACGTGAACGTCCGACATCGTCATGACTTCCCCCAGCCGGATGTCCAGCCGGCCAATGCTGTTGCCGGTGCCGACCACCAGCCCGTCGGCGATGCACGAGTAAGGCGTCTTCAGCGGGATGTAACAGATGACGTCCAATTCGTGCTGGCCCCAGGCCGCATTCAACTCGCGCAGCGCCGCCTTGCCCATGCGCCAGCCGAGAACGTTCCACGGGCCAACATGGCCGTGCGCCTGTTTGATTTCATTCCACCAATTGGTGGGTTCTTGGGCGGCGTTCCAAATATTCGACCCGGCTGTGGACAGCTTTGCCGCCGGCGTTTCGTCGTCATGCGCGAAAAGCCGGGCTAGGGTCAAAAGGGCGACGACGGGCAACAGAACGAGAATCAGAGTGCGTTTCTTCATGGGATTTTTTGGTTGTGGGTTTATTGGCTGGAAAATTGAGTTCCATTTCGGTCGGCGTAACGCGCAATGACGCCGCCATCGCCGGCATGGCGATACCAGGTGTCGCTGCTCATGGGCGCGTAGCTGCTCAATGTCTTCGGGCTTTTTGGCTGCGGTCCCAAACTCCATACGACCCACCGTACAGGACTGATTTTGGAGTCAGTGTAATATTGTCCGGAACTGCCCCCGAGATTGGCTGGAAAATTCGTCGGCACCCATAGCCTGTAAGGCGCCGTCGGACTGCCATTGAGCAATTCCGGGCCGGGCGCGGCGTATTTGTAGGTGTGATCGGGATTGAAAACGTCCTCGAGGTCGGCGTTGCAGCCGGCCTTCTTGCTTCCCCCGAGATAATTTAACGCGGCCAGTTCGACGGGAAGCTCGCACCAGTGCGTCAAAAGATCGCTGTTGCAATTCACGCGCACGGGCGGAAGTTTGCCGGCGTAATCGGTGGAATACATTTCCAGCGCCAGCCCGATGCCGTAAAGCTCGGCCCGGACCCGGGTGACATTGGCTTTTTCCTTCGCCCTGGCCAGCACGGGCAGAAGCAACCCCGCCAGCAATGCGATGATGGCAATGACGACCAGCAACTCCACCAAGGTGAAGGCGGTGAACGCGCCCGGCTTTGATGTCGGACGCGCCGCAATTCCCAATGTCGGCCTGAAAATCATTTCCCCGCCGATGCTCATTGATCCCGTTGGAGCCGGTAAAATTTCTTTGCCGCCGGCGCTTTCAAAATCAGCGTATTCTGTCCATTCACCAGCGCCGACAAGTTGGTCACGGACGTCCAGTTCGGGGCGGCCAGCGAGTCGGCGGATTGCAACTGATAATTGGAGAGCGAACCCGGCCAGGAAACCTGGATTCCGGATGGAACCGCCGCGATGCTCAACACCGCACCGGCTGACGGCGCGATTTCCTGCACAAACAATTCGTAACCGAACGTGCCGTCCGTGCCGGAGCCGGATTCCTGAAGGAAAACGCCCGTGGCATCAAAGCGGTTGGTAGGTGCCGGGCCGAGATCGAAAAGCGGATGAATCAGCGGAAATTGCCGGCCTTCGCCGTCCGTCGCCGTGCAATAACGCGAATCCCAGTCGGAATTGGTGCTCCAGCCGTTGGTCGTCACGAGCGTAAGTCCGTTGATGCGCACGCGCATTCCCTGCCAATGCTCGCCGCCCGTCGCACGCGTCGGATCAAAAATGTCGTAATGCCCCGTTGGACCGAGATTGGTACGAATCACCGAAGAGAGCGAAATCACTTCCGGCGCGGGCAGACCATAATTGGACGACACCAGTGAAATGGTGAAATCGTAAGCAGGATCAATGCTGTGCTCCTCGTTGATGTTTTGCATGCCGCCATAAAAAAGCGACCCGTTGGCCGTAATCTTCACCAAATCGCCCTTATGAAAAGCGTGGCCGGTGGCGGAATCGTGGCTCACGCGGCTGACCTCGGATGCCCAAGCCGCGTCCGTATAACTGAAGTCGCTGTTGCCTTCCCACGGCAGGTTGCCGTAATTCTGCGCCATCCAGCACTCCACACCGCCACGGTCACCGGACGAAACCGTCTGCACAAATATTTGCCACTGACCGCCCAATTCAAACATGTTCGCGCCGTCGTCCCATGGCATGAAATCAGGCGTGGAATCAAGCATCTCGCCGGGATCGTTCAGAATCACTCCGGTCAGGACGATGGGAAAACTGCCGTTCCATGTGCTGACGCCGCTGGCGTCCACCGCCTCCAGATTCGTGACGGTTTCAGCGCGGGAAATTCCCGCCGCCAGCAGCAAGCCGCAAAAACCGGCCAGGAGAGTTGAGGAAAGGTTCCGTCCAGCGCGGCACGAAACCGACGCTTGACCCAAACTTGGTTTAAGTGTTACGTTCATCAGCAACAGTATTACTCGTGTTTCAAGTATTACGCAATATTAAAATCGTGTTACCGTATTTTGTTAGCTAAAGTTTATGCACATTCCGGATGGATTCATTGACGGCAAGACGGCGGCGGTCACCGCGATGATTTCCGCCGCGGGCGTCGGCTTCGCCCTGCGGCAGGTGCGGCGCGAACTGCCGCCCCGACGGGTTCCGTTGCTCGGCCTGGCCGCGGCGTTCTTGTTCGCGGCGCAGATGGTGAATTTTCCGGTGGCGGGCGGAACGTCCGGCCATCTGGTCGGCGGCACGCTGGTGGCGGCCCTGCTCGGACCCAGCGCGGCGGTGGTGGTGGTGACCACGGTGCTCATCGTGCAATGTTTTTTGTTCCAGGACGGCGGCGTCATGGCGTTGGGCGCAAACGTTTTCAACATGGCCATCCTGAATTCCGTGATCGGATACGTGATTTACCGGATGGTCTGCCGTTGTCTGCCGGGGATTCGCGGACGGGTGACGGCAATTGCCTTTGCCGCGTGGTGTGCGACGGTGCTGGCGGCCATCAGTTGTGCCGGCCAACTGGCGTGGTCGGGCACCATTCCGTGGTCGGTCGCGTTTCCGGCCATGGCCACCGTGCACATGTTCATCGGTATTGGCGAAGGCTTGATCAGCGCGCTGGTGTTTCTGGCTGTTTGTCGCGCCCGGCCTGATTTGATCACCGAAACGGCATCCACAGGCCAGCCGCAACGGCTCGGCGAGTTGGTGCGCTACGGGTTGCTGGTCACGCTGGGCGTGGCGGTTTTCGTCGCGCCGTTTGCCTGTTCGTGGCCGGATGGATTGGATTCCGTGGCGGATAAATTCGGTTTCAGCCATAAAATGGCGCCGTTGCTGCCCGCGCCGGCGCCGGATTATCTGGTGCCCGGAATTCATTGGGCGGTGGGCGCAACGGCAGTGGCGGGCACCGCCGGTTCACTGATTGTGTTCGTACTGGCGTTGCTCATGGGGCGATGGCTGGTGCCCAAATCGAAAGATTTATGAATGTTCATTGGGTCAATACATGCCGTGCCGGAGGCCGGCGCTCCAATTTCAAACCGAAGGATCTGTGAGCGTTCATCTGGTCAATCATCATCACGGCCAGCCCGACAGCCTGGTGCAACGGCTGCCGGCGGCGCTGAAGCTTGGCGTTGCGCTCGTCATCATTGTGGCCACCGTACTGGCGCCGATTCAATGGCAGGCCTGGTTCATCGGCGTGGCGGGGTTGCTGGTGTTGACGGCGGGGTTGAGCCGGTTGCCGCTGTTCTTTTTAATCCGGCGGCTGCTGGTGCTGTCGCCGTTCGTGCTGGGCGTGGTGCTGGTCAACGCCTTTCAGCCGGCGGGCCGGGACCGGTGGCTGGCGGTGGCGGTAAAAAGTGTTTTGTGCCTGCTGACGGTCATTTTGGTTTCCAACACCACGCCATTCAGCCAGATTTTGCGCGTGCTTAAATCCGTCCGCGTTCCGGCGCTGCTCATCACCACGATCGCGCTCATGCATCGTTACCTCTTCGTGCTGATGGACGAATCCGAGCGGATGCGCCGCGCGCGCGCGAGCCGCACGTTCACGCGCGGACGGCGGTTCCACTGGCACACACTGTCCACGGTGGTCGGGCAGTTGTTCATCCGCGCGTCGGAGCGGGCCGAACGCATTTACGACGCCATGTGCGCGCGAGGCTGGAAATGAATGCCGCGATTGAAATCACGAACCTGAAATACCGCTACCACGACGGCACGGAGGCGTTGCGCGGGGTGAGCTTTCGCATCGCGCCGGGCGAATGTGTCGCCTTGCTTGGGCCGAACGGTTCCGGCAAATCCACACTGCTGCTGCACCTGAACGGCATTCTGCCGGAAAAATTGTCCGGTGATAACGTGATAAAAATTCTAGGCGAACCGGTCACAACGGAGAATCTTGAAATCATCCGCCGGCAGGTGGGGCTGGTGTTTCAAGACCCGGACGACCAACTTTTTTGCCCGACCGTTCAGGAAGACGTCGCATTCGGTCCGCAACAACTTGGTTTGGGAGACAGCGAAGTTGCCAGGCGGGCGCAACAGGCGCTGGCGCAAGTCGGGCTGTCCGGTTTTGGCCGGCGCGCCACGCATCATTTGAGCCACGGCGAGAAGCGCCGCGTCTGCCTGGCGGGTGTGCTGGCGTGCGAACCGGCGGTGCTCGTGTTGGACGAGCCGACGAGTGACCTTGACCCGCGCGGGCGGCGGGAATTCAAGGCGCTGCTCCGGCAAATTCCGGCGACCAAATTGATTGCGACGCATGATCTGGAGCTGGTGGTGGAGCTGTGTTCGCGGGTGATTGTACTCGACAGCGGTGCGGTGGTGGCGGACGGGCCGATGGATGAATTGCTGAACGACGAAAAGTTGATGCTGGAGCACGGTTTGGAGCGTCCGCACATTTTACGGCATCAGCATCCGCATTAGCTCAAGTTGACCGGGGCGCATTGCATTTTTAAGGGGGTGTCGCGCCGTTGCAAGCCACTGGGTTTACAATCCTTTCATTAACACCCATGCGCCCATGATTGCCGGCCTTCACAATGCTATGGCAGTTTCGGTTAACATTGGCACAGTTTGCCAGGCTGCCGGGAAAACGGAAGCGGGTGAAGGCAGGGCGCGTCACTCCGTGCGCGCTGGCGTGGTAAAATTAGAACGTATTCGTTGGCAAAAGAATGGCGGGCAGAGGATTGCCCGCCCTACCTGCCCCGATGTGTCAATCTCAATGTGAACTGCTATAGACCCACGAGCTGGATTGATCGGGTCGAATCCAAACGAAAATGGAGGCAAATGCATAAGCATTGCCTCCATTATATTTTAAGCCCGCAGGTCAAGCGAAGCTCAACCCGCGCGCACAGACATCACTTGAAATCTGTTGTCCGAGGCTGTATCCAGCCCAAATCCAAGCTATTGGCCGGCGCCGACGCCGGTTGTGAACCTGGTCCACCAGTCGCGGTCGTGAGGGCTGTGGCAGGAGGCGCCGCAAAGGCGTCCCTCCATCTATGAGTCTCAGAGTGCCCATCAGCAAAAGAAATTCCGGCGGCGCCAGCATGATAATTGGCAGGGAAATCAACCAGAATTGAAGTATTCATGCTTACGGCCAAACTACCGTCATTAATAGTTGACGGGTTCTCATCCATGATCAACCAAAGGTCTGAGGGGGATGGGCGCATGATATCCGTCATTTTACCATAGGCTCGGTAAGTTGGATTTGGATATGCGGTGTAGATCGATCCGGGACCAAGCCATTGTCCTCCGACTGGTGCTCCTGCCGGGATGGTTGGCGTCTGTATATGCCCGTACCATATCGTCCCAACGGCGCTGTTCATTGACACGCTACGAACGCGTGACTGTCTTTGTCCTGCGACCATGGAGATGTCCGCAGGACAGTGATAAACACCGGGATTCTGGATGTAGGGAGCCAGCGAAGTGAGTTTGGGGTTCACGAGAATGGCCGTATTGATCGCTTCCAGGGGAATGAACATTGTGCCGAAAACCCAATTCATCACCGTGCCGTCTCTTACCACCGCTGACGTATAAGGATAATCATTGGGTGGCAGAATGTCATGGTTATCATCACCGTACATCCGCCAAGCCAGCGCCAGCTGTTTGCTGTTGGTCATGCACTGAATAGCTTGCGCCTTCTGCTTTGCCTTGGTCAGCGCCGGCAAAAGCAGGGCAGCCAGAATGGCGATGATTGCGATAACGACTAACAGCTCAATAAGGGTGAAGCCGCCATTTCTGGAATCAGCTTTCTGGTTTTTGTTTCGAACTATCTCTCTCATACATTGCTTGGTTAATGTCTGTTTGATAATTGGTTGATTTGATTCAATATACACATCTTCAAAGGAAGTGTCTATTAAAAAAAGGCGCCGGCTCGAAGCCGGCGCCCATGTTAATTTATTCTCTTTTCAACGTTCGTCACCGATCAGTACGCAACCGTGGGGCTCACGGAGGACGTCTTGGTTGGGTCACTGATGTCCTGCGCGGTGATCTGGGAACTGCCGTCAGCCAGGAACACGACCGAGAAGGTCACGGTCCCGCCATTCAGGTTCAGATCCTGAGGGATACTAGCCACAAGGAAGTTCAGGTCAGGGCTTGTCAGGGCGATTGTGTCATTCGCGCCATTGACCACGTACCAGTCAGGGCTAACCGAATTGACAATCACGTTGAACGGATAGTCACCTACATCATCAGCCTGCTGGGCAGTGGGGGTGCCGCTGTAGCCAGGGCTCACGTTAGGTGTGGCCGTCATGCCAGGCAGCAAGATTTGCAGCTTGGTGAACGTGCGTTGGATCATGCGGAAGTACGCTTGGTTGCCCGCGGGCAATTCGCTGGGACCAACGAACTGTCTCACGACGCCAGCCATGCCGATGGTCGGACCCAAGCTCGGGTTGGACCAGGTGCTGTCGGTTATCTTGCCTGCCACCTGCAGGCTAAAGCCTGCCGCGGGGAGAGTCCAAGAAGCCCAAGGATAGCCTGCATCGGCTGCCGGCATAATAAAGGCGCCGAGCGGGGCACTGCCCGGTCTGGCCCACTTATTGGTTGTATCCAGCACAGTTTCCGTCAGGAAGTTTTCGGTGAACGCACCGGCCAACGCAGGACTCCCGCCGGAAACGGAGATGTTGGAAAAGACGAATGCTCCATTCTGCCCATCCAGTTGGTTTGCCTGCCCGCCCAGATAGAGATACATTCCGGGCATGCCAGCCCCGGGGCTTTCGGCAAATAATGCAGCATTATAGGCCGGGAAGGTGAAGAAGGTGTGTGTGCTATCCGGAGCAATGATTTCCCCGGCGGAATTGGAAGTGAATTTGATGTGCCAAGTACCAAAGACGCCGCCGGTCACAGGCGAGACTGTGGCCAAAGCGCCGCTTTCAGGGTTTCCGGATCCAGGAGCAGCGATATAAATACCAGCGCTATTGTACATATTCTGGCCGCCTGGTTCATTTACTTTGTATTTGAAACTTCCGGTTGCATTGTTGGCTCCACCCTGGATTTCAAAATACACGACATTGGTCTCATTCCAGTCAAGCGCGTTGTCCATGTAAGCGGGATTGGGGCTCAACAAGAAATAAATCTCGCAATTTTGCGAGTTGGGATAACCGGTAACGGTGAAGGAATAGTCAACCGGGTTGCCCGCGGTGGCATGTCCGACCCAGCTCAGGCCGTTGGTTACGAGCGAGCAGACTTCCTGCCGGTCATATAAACCCCCACTTGCGGTCCAGATGTTCAAACCAGGTTGGGCCTTCATTGCAGGCGAAACCATCGTGGGCGGAGGCGGCGGAAGGGCGGTGCCTTTGAACACGATGTTGTCAACCCAGAATCTGCCATGGGCGGTATTCAAAATGCCCCAACTTTGATTGATCCATTTATGGAAGACAATACCGTCAACCGAGCCGATGTTGGCTTGGGAGATATTGATGGGAAGGCTGACATGCGTCCAGCCACCGGCGGCGGCGGCAGGGATGTTGGTCGAGGCGAACGAGGGGGCCATCTGGTTGTAACTTCCGCAGTAGTTCATATCGAGACCACCGAGGCTTCCGTTAAGATAACCGGAACCAGCCCAACTCTGCATAATGAACGTGCCGTTCTTGTTCGTCATGGTCGTGTCCCATGTCGAGAGATCATTGAATTGAGGGATGGTGACATCCGACGTGTTGTCGTACTTGATATCGAAATCAACAGATGAATACAAAGCGGCGTTCACGGAGAACGGCTGATACCAGGGATTACCGCCGTTGAAACAGAAATAATCGGAAGCGGGGGTATCCGAGCTGCCGGCGAAGGCAACGTCAATCAAGGCCGAGCCGCCGGGGTTGCCCGTGGCGTCCCAAGTTACTACGCCCGTTCCCCACTCCACGCCAACTCCGGAAAGGGCGCTGTCAAAGGTGTTCATGGTTATGTCGGCTGTTTGCGCAAGCAGACCGGCTGGCGCAGCCAACGCGAGTGCGGCACAAGCGCCAAGCACTGCATGTTTAAATCGGATTGTTTTCATATTGATTATTGTTTTGGGTTGATGGTTTTGGTTTTTGGTTTTTGGTTGAGGAGGAACTTTTACTGTTTGGATGGTTGCTAATTTTTACGGGTGACACAGTTTAACTATCACTCTGGCTTCGGGAACCGGGCCCTATCCGCTGTTGCGGATCCCTTTGAGTCCGAAACCAGTTGAGAGCAAACTGCCGTTTCACAGACATAACTACGCATAACTGCATTTCTTGGAACTGGATTACCTTAACACATTTTCACCAGCACGCATGTCACCAATAATGGGTACAACTGCCTGGTCACATCGTTCAAGGCATGCAACACCGCATTTCTGCTTCATGTTCTCCGTTCTTGACAACAGGAAACGCCGAACACCGCCGCCACTGCTTCAAAACAGCGGTTGGTGTTCAATGATTCCAATGGGACAAACGGAGGCTATCGCTTTTGAAAACGGCTGCATGTCACACAAATAGATGACAAGGCTGGTGGGCAGGGGCCATCGCTTTGGGGACAAAAAGCTTATAACCAGAGGATTGTCCATGGAGACGGCCCAAAGATGTATTGAATCCGATCATCGAAGTTGAGTCGTGGGCGCAAAAGGCGGGCTGTTCCGCGCGCGCGGGCCGCTTCAACGTCCGCAAATGCTGCGTTCACAAACGGCCAAAACCGCCCGGATGTTGAAGCGGCGTTCATATCCGGTGTGAAAAAACAGCAGGAGCCGACGTGAGGAGGCCTGCTTCCCGCTGCAAATCGGTGGTCTCTAAAAAAGATTAAGACTCGTTGCCTCGTCTCCTACAGAAAACAGACTCTGACGCCGCGCTTGGTGCAAATGACGCCCCCGGTTGGCGGCTGGCGGTGTGCCAGCTTTGAATGGAGCCGGCGGATCAGTCCTGCATTATGGTCCACATTCCTTTGGGAATAGCCAAGGTTCCACTGCCGACCGTATCCTCAATCCTGAGGGCTTCCACATGGCCGTCGAAAAAGAGATAATTGAAGCGCTTACTGTGAAGCGCGTAAGCGACGGATCCATAGGAATTGGCTGCCGCAGCATTGCCGGTTTGGAGGCAATCTGCATTGACGCCAGCGCCCGCATAGGCGGGAAGGGAAGGGGAAGTGGGATCCCCCGGCCCGGCGCAAAACGAAGGCCAATCATTGCCGCAACAGTTTTTGGCATTGGGCAGCTCCACCAGCAGAATGGATCCGGAGGTGTCCCTGATAAGACTGGTTTTGAGGCCGGGCGGTTCCCAAGGCGAGATGGCCGGAGGGGCTGTATATCGGTAGTAAAGTCCCACGCCATAATTTGCCGGCGGCAATGGCGCGGAAATCGCAGCCATCTTAAAGCCACTCGAAATCGAACCCGGACTCTGCCAATTCGGAGCCCAATTCATGGCATACGATCTCCGTTGATCATTAGTCGCATAGGGAACCGTTGTTTGTATATTGTCAGCTGGACAGCGATAAATGGGCAGCACTTGTTTGACGGGGGTGAGGCTTACTGTTCTGATGGGAACCGCCCCCCCGAGATAGGTGCTGAGGTATCCGTCCCAGGTCAACTGTAAGTTGTCGCTCGAGCCGATGGCCGCAGGCGGATATTGGTCATTGTGTTCGTCGGCGTAATAAGTGAAGGCCATCCCCATCTGTTTCATTTGGGAGGCGCATTGGATTCTTTGGGCTTTGGCTTTCGCCCGGGCAAGTGCCGGAAGCAAAAGCGCCGCCAGGATGGCAATAATCGCAATGACAACCAACAGTTCAATCAGGGTGAATGCCGCGCGACGGGCAGCCAGCGCAACCGGCGGCAGCTTCCCGAATGATTCGTTGGTTTTCAAACCTGCCTTTATGGATTTGTTTTCGGTGTTTTGCCGGGGTGGCCGCCAGGTTTTTGGCCATTGCAAGTTGCTCCCTGACGGTTTTATTTAAATAATTACATCGTTTGCAGCGGGAAAAAAATCAGTTTTAATCAGGACGTAACATGATTAAAGTTAGCGGCGGTTGGCCGGCGGGTCATGTCATCAAAAAAGGCGACACTATAATGTCTGGCGTTGTTTGTGCATTAAGGCTTTATGAAACCGGCTGGCATTCAACCCTGGCGCCCGGTCCGTGACGGTGGAGTCTGCTCATTCCTCCATCCAGACACGAAATCGCAATTTGGGCAATCACTGTGAAACCATGACTGTTTCTTCATCTCCAAAATCCGGCAAAGAACAATCGTATCGCGGTCCCTTTGCAATCATGACCGTGCTGTTTTTCATGTGGGGGTTCATGACGGTGTTCAATGACATCCTGATTCCGCGGTTCAAGGAGGCGTTCACGCTGGATTATTTCCAGGCGATGCTGGTGCAGCTCGCCTTTTTCGGGGCTTACTTCATCGGGTCGCTTTTGTATTTCACGATCTCGGCCTGGAAGGGGGATCCGATTGCGCGGATGGGCTACAAAAATGGCGTCGTCGTCGGGCTGCTGCTGGCCGCCGCGGGCAGCGCGCTTTTCTGGCCGGCGGCCACCGTTCATTCTTATCTCTTTTTCCTGGTGGCGCTGTTTGTGGTCGGCCTCGGATTCGCCATGCTGCAAATTGCCGCCAACCCGTATGTGACAATTCTCGGCCCGGAACGAACAGCGTCGAGCCGTTTGAATCTGGCGCAGGCCTTCAACTCCGTCGGCACAACCATCGGCCCGCTCATCGGCGGTTATTTGATTCTCCAATACTTCGCGAAGACGGACGCCCACGGCGCGGAGTCCGTCAAGATCCCGTATCTGATTTTCAGCATCGTCTTTGTGCTGCTCGCGGCGTTTTTCTTTTCGATCCATCTGCCGCACGTGGGCGAGGGCAAAATCGCGCCGGGCATCGGCGCGTTGAAACATCCGCATGTCCTGCTCGGCGTGCTGGCGATTTTCATGTACGTCGGCGGCGAGGTTTCCGTCGGCAGCGCGATCATCAATTTTCTCGGCCAGCCGAATGTCGCGGCCCTGCCGGCGCTCGAGGCGAGCAAATACGTCTCGCTGTTCTGGGGCGGCATGTTGATCGGGCGTTTCATGGGGGCGGTGGAATTGAGCGAAATGGGGAAAATGAAAAAGCAGCTTTTCCTGGCCGGCATTCCGGCCCTGGCTTTTCTTATTGTCTGCCTCGCCAGCGGCTGGCAGCTGGCCCAAACCCGGCCGGGGATCACCGCCGGGAGTTTCTCCTTTCCCGGCGCATGTTTCGCCGGTGGTTTTGGGATTGTGAAAATGTATCTGCCGCTGCTCGCGCTTTGCTGGCTGCTCTTCCAATTCGGCCGGGGGCTGGCCAACCGCACGCTGTTCATCTTTTCGGGAGCGATTGTCGGGCTGCTGGCGGTGGCGATTTTGTTTGGCGGCAAACCGGCCATGTGGTGCATCGTCGGCATCGGCTTGTTCACTTCCATCGGCTGGCCGAATATTTTCTCGCTCGCGCTCGACCAGATGGGCGTTTACAAAAGCCAGGTGTCGTCCCTGCTGGTGATGGCGGTTGTGGGCGGGGCGATTCTGCCCGCGATTTTGGGGCGCGTGGCGGATGTTTGGAATCTGCAGGCCGCCTTCATCGTTCCCTTGATTGCCTATGCCTATGTGGCCTTTTACGGTTGGAAAGGCCATCGGATCGGACGCGGCAACCCGGCAGCCTGAATGGCGCGGCCCGGCACTCCTCCCGGCGGGAAACGGCGAAATGAACCGGTCCTTACTTGGAAGACGCATTGCGCCCGCGTTCATCGCGGGGCTCGAAGTGTCCATACTTGGCCACGGCCTGGGCGCGGGAGCGCACGTGAAGTTTCTCGTAAATGCGCCGGATGTAGGTGACCACGGTGGCCACGCTGATGCCGAGTTTCTCGGCGATTTCCTTGTACAAATAACCGCACGCCAGCAACTCCAGCACTTCGCCTTCGCGCGGGGAAAGATTGGCGGACGCGTCGGCCTGGGGCGCGGGACGGAGGAAGGACTGCACTACTTTGCGGGCGATGTTGCTGGTCATGGGCGACCCGCCTTCGTACACCTGCTTGATGGAGGTGAGCAATTCCTCGCGCGGCGTCCGTTTCAACAAATAGCCGGACGCTCCCGCCGCCAGCGCGTCGAAGATGTGGTCGGAATCTTCATAGACGGTGACCATTAGAAACTGCGTCCGGGGCATCACTGGCTTGAGCTGGCCCACACATTGAATGCCATTTTGCCCGGGAAGATTGATGTCCACCAAAACCACGTCCGGATTGATTCCCGGCAACTGCGGCAGCGCGCTTTCCACGCTGTCGTGTTCGCTCACGCAACGGAACCCCTTGGCCTGATTGACCCAGCCGGCCAGGATTTTCCGGACCGAGGCGTCGTCTTCAATGATGGATACGGCAATGCTCAAGCCTCACATCTTTATCACCGCCAGCCAGCCAGGGAAAGCCGCAAGTTTGCCGGGTATTGTCCTAATTTGTAGGCGACGAGGTAACGAGTCGTTTGGGCCAGCACTCCTTACGTCGTGCCCTACAATTAAATCAGGACACTACCGTTTGCCGGATCGGAAGTCCGGGCGCCTTTTTCGCCGGGGTCGGCGGGCAGCCGGGTTGCCATCACTTTTGCGCCTTGAGAATTTCGAGGCATTCCATCATGGCGCGGCCGTTGTGGTAGCCGGCTTTCCAGGGTTGCGCCTTGTCGCCAACGGGGGTGCCGTCGGGCAAAATGGTGTCAAACCACTCGCCGTTTTTCCAATCCGCCTGGTGTTTCCCGATCCAATCGTACGTTTTTTCAAACACGCGGAGATATTTTGGATCCTGCGTGAGGCGATACATGTAAAGCGCGCTGACGCTGGCCTCGGCCTGAACCCACCAGACTTTCTCGCGGTTCTGGGCGGGTTGGTTGAATGGGCCGGAGGAAAAGAAACCGCCCTGGTCCTGGTCATAGCCGTATTTCAGCGAGTAATCGAACAGCGCGCGATAAAGGTCCAGCAGCGGATAATTGGAAATTCCCGCGGCGTCGCAGGCGTCATTCAGCAGCCAGATGTTTTCCAGGTCGTGGCCGTAGGACACCCGCGCGTAATCGCCGGTGAGCACCGGTTCCCAGTTGCGCTCATACTTGTCCGTGCAGGCGCCAAGACCTTTGCGGACCACGGCATTGCTCTGGATGGCGATCAATTCCAGCAATCGCTCGCGCGCCAGCGGCAGCTTGCTGGCCCGGTAAAAGGTGGTCATGGCCTCCAGCAAATGCAGGTGCGTGTTCATCAGCTTGAACTCGGACTCGCCCATGTATGACATTTCCCCCGGATGGACCGGGGTCCAATCTTCGTAGAAACTCTCGAGGTAGCCGCCATAAATTTTGTCGTGCGACTTCGCCTCCATCACATTGAAAAGCTGGGTCGCCAGGTCCAGCGCCTCTTTTTTGCCCGTGGCCAGATAGTACTCGGAAAGCGCGTACAGGGCGAAGGATTGACCGTAAAGATGCTTGTCGGACCGGAGTTTTTTATCGCCCGTCACGTCCACCATCCAGTAGAAACCGCCGTTCTTTTGATCCCACATTTTTTCCTTCAGAAAACGAAAGCCGATGTCCGCCGCGTCCAGATATTCCTGACCGCCGTGGCCGGTGCGGACCAGGTGCGAATAGAACCAGACCATCCGCGCCTGCGTAACAATCATCTTGACTCCCGGACCTTTCGTCCGCCCGTCAATGTCATGGTTGAGCAGGTAGCCGCCGTTGACTCGATCAATCGTTTTTGGGTACCAGAACGCGACAATGTTTTGCGTGAGATTGGTTTCCAGCCGGGGCCGGTAGATTTTTGCCACGCCGGCCAGATCCTGGGCGGGGAGCCGGGCGATGGACACGCATAGCAAGGCCGCAAGCAGGCCGGTGGCTTTGAAAAAATGCATGGGCTGTTTACTATGGCATTGCCGGCGCAAAGGCGAGATTTTTTGGGAATCGGGCCGGCCAGCGCTTGGGTAGTGATTTGAATTGGGTTGTAGTGTCGGCGCTGTACGCCGATCCTTTCGAGCCACAGGCTCGACGCTACAGCGAACCGGACAATGCCGGATCTTCTGCGCAGTTGCTTTGGCTGGCGGTGGTGTCATGATCTCTAGTGATGCGATTTTCAGAAAACATCATTTGCCTTTTGCTTGCCATGGCCCTGGTATCCGGATGCCACACGCCCCCCCAGGCGCCGGCCAATCCAAAGTCGAATGCCAAAGCGAAAGCCATTCTGCGGTATGTTCAAAGCCTGGAGGGCCGCACCAACCAATGTGTGCTGTCCGGCCAGTTCTCTGATTTCGGAAACGAAGCCAGCTTGAGTGTGATGGAAAAGATTCATGACCAGACGGGTCGCTGGCCGGCGATCCTCGGGCTGGATTATGTTGACTTCACCACCGACGGCCTCACTCATGAAATTCCGGACCGGGTGGCCATCGAATATTGGAAGCAGGGCGGCCTGGTCACCATCAGCGCGCACCTTTACAACCCCGCCCGGACGAATGCGAGCGGCGGGCTGCGCGACAAGGACGTTGATCTCAACACCCTGCTCGATCCCGCATCCGAGACACATGTTCGCTGGCTGCAGGAACTCGATCAACTGGCCGAAGGTTTGCAGCAGCTCAAGGATGCCGGCGTGGTGGTGCTGTGGCGGCCGTTTCATGAGATGGACGGCAACTGGTTTTGGTGGGGCGGCAAAGACCCGGCGACGTTCATCAAGCTGTGGCGGCAGATGTTTGATTATTTCACAAAGACCAAACACCTGAACAATCTGCTTTGGGTTTACTCGCCGGGCAGTGGAACCAGGACCGCCGCCTATTATCCCGGTGACCGCTATGCTGACCTCGTCGGCCTCGACACCTACACGGACTTCGTGGATGCCAGGCACATCAAGGGCTACGCGGCGCTGGCGCAAATCAAGAAGCCCTTTGGGTTTACGGAATTCGGGCCGCACGGGGCCGACAAACCACCGGGCGACTACGATTATCTCCGGTTCATTCAGGGGGTGCAGAAGGATTTTCCCAGGACAACATTTTTCATGTGCTGGAACAAAAAATGGGGCCTGGCGTGGAACACCAACACGACGGAATTGTTGAATCATCCCCGGATCGTCAACCGGGAGGATTTACCCAGGCGACTCACGGGGAGCCATTGATGGACCACTCGGGCGATGATGTTCCGGGAGGGATTTCCCCGAACGAATTCGCGCTTTGAACCCGGAACCGGGGCACCGTTCCCGGGAGCGCCGGCGTCTCGCCGGCGTGTTTTGCGACGAAGCATTTTCTCATCCACTCGCCGCCGGGACGACGGCGCTCCCGGGAGGGCAACCGTCAAGCCGCGACTCTTTGATCCTGATTTCCCAGATCGTTAAAAAAATTCCCCTTGACAAGAATAGATATTTAGACAATTATCTAAATAACATTTATGGACAAACTGTTCAAGGCGCTGAACGACCCGACCCGCCGCGGCATCCTCGATTTGCTGCGGCAAAGGGACATGTCCGCCGGCGAAATCGCCGACCGGTTCCAGATCAGCAAGCCCAGCATTTCACATCATCTGGACCTGTTGAAACAGGCGGACCTGGTGATGGCGGAAAAAGACGGCCAGTTTGTCATCTATTCGTTGAATACGAGCGTGCTGGATGAATGTTTTGCCTGGCTGATGAAACTCTCAAAAAAACGGAAAGGAACGACAAATGAAAAGTCTTAAAAAAGAATGGTTGCAATGGTTGATTCTGGCCGCGCCGTTTGGCGCCGCCGCCTGGCTCTGGGACAAACTGCCGGAGCGGATGCCGATTCATTGGGGCATCAGCGGCCAGGTGGACGGCTACGCATCCAAGCCGGTGGCGGCGTTGCTGCTGCCCTGCATCAATCTGGCGGTGGCCCTGCTGGTGGTGATTCTGCCGCGCTTGGACCCGAAGTTTGCGCGTTATGACGAGGAAACCCAGGCCAGCCTCCGGCGCACCTTTTCGGCCATACGCCTCGCCATCACCCTTTTCCTTTCCATCGCGGCCCTGGGCGTGTTGGCGACGCCGTTGTATCCCGCCGTACGGGTGCCGCAGTTGATTGTTCCCGGCGCCGGGCTGCTCTTTATTGTCTTCGGCAATCTCATGACCAAACTGCGGCCCAACTGGTTCGTTGGCTTCCGCACGCCCTGGACGCTCGAATCGCGCGAGGTGTGGATCAAGACCCACCGGCTGGGCGGCAAATTGATGGTGGCGGGCGGCGGCTGTGTGTTCGTGTTTGGCTGCCTGCTGCCGATGCGGCAGTTTTTTTTCTGGGTATTGATTCCGACGATTGCCGTGATGAGCCTCGTGCCCGTTGTTTATTCCTACATCGTTTGTGCCCAATCGCGTCCGAAATAAATGCTGGCGGAGGAAAACGCTTGGATACGAATTTCACAAATTTCGGAGGGTGGAGCGTCGCGGAGAGCCCCTCTCCGAAAGCGGGATGAAATGCTTCTGGTGTTTGGCCCCAATCAGCGCATCAGCGCAACCATGGACAAATCCTCCCCGCCCAAAATGTTTTCACCTTCGCAAAAGCCCGCCGGGGCAACCGCCCCGCCCACCGCCGATAACGAGGATGCAGAGGTGCAATTCCACCTGGGGTTGAAGTTTGCCAGTGGCAAGGGACCCGGGCTGGATTACGGGCAGGCAGCGGAGTGGTATCGCAAGGCGGCGGTGCAAAACCATTCTCTGGCGCAATTCAATCTCGGGATGATGTATGCCTATGGTCAGGGTGTCGCCCGGGATGCCGTCCAATCCGGGATGTGGCTTGGCAGAGCCGCGCAGCAGGGAGACGCCGGAGCCCAATTTCATCTGGGGGAAAATTGTCAACGTATCAGCTTCAGGCAGGCGCCGGCAGACGCCTCCGAATCAAGAATCGAAGCTTACAAGTGGTATTGTCTCGCCGATGCGCAAGGCTACCGAGGATCGAAAATGGCCCACGCCACCCTGACGCTCAATATGACCCGGGCGGATGTTGCCGCCGGCAACCGGCGCGTGGCCGCATTTGAAATGGGAAAACCTAAAAACCGCGCATAGCGGCGTGACCGCCACGCGGCTTTACGCCGTGTACATCTACAGTTAAAGGTTTTTTGCGTCTTTTGCGCCTTTTGGCGGCAAAGAAAATCCACGTCCGGGTTTATTGAGCCGGCTTCAGGGTCCAGACGCAATTGTCGCTCAAACTTTTCCCGGCGCGACCGGCTTTGGCTTCGATTTGGTTTTCGCCGGGTTTCAGTTGCACGTCTTTCCAGATGAACACGCCGTTGGTTCCATCCGCGCGTTTGCCCAGTGAACTGCCGTTGACCCGCAATTCCACTTCCTTCGCGTTGGAATAGATTTTCACGTCCGTCACCGCGTTGGTGCGTTCGGTGAAACGCTGGCTGGTAATATGGACCATCGGTTCATCCGACCAGTTGGCCTGATAAAAATAGAACGCGTCCTTTTTGATTTTGCGGTCGCCGGTCACCAGGCCCTTGTCGTTGCGGCCCGGGGTGCCGCCTTCGTGGCGCGAGCTGACGGCGAAGTCGAACATGACCCAGACAAACGTGCCCCAGACGAACGGGCGCGCCTTCATCGCCGGCCAGGCGGTTTCGTGGACGATGGCCTGCCATTCCTCCGGATGCCATTGGCTGGTGGTGACGGGCTGTTTGGGATTTTGTTCGTGCTGGGTGACGTTCGCGCCCGCGCCGTATTCGCTCACGCAAAAACCGCCGTGCCGGCTGTCCTGGCGGCGCGAGTCAAGCGATTTGCCAAAGTCGTCCTTGCTGCCCCAGCCGGAATACCAGCCCGGATAAATGTTCCAGCCGAGCCAGTCGGGAATTTTGTTCATCTGCGGCATTGCGTTGTTGCTGGTGGCGGCGATGGTCGGGCGCGTCGGGTCTTCGCCGTTGGCCACGATTTTCAAGTCCTGCAACAAGCGGTGCGGGTCGGGTTTGTTGGGCCAGAGTTCGTTGAACAGGCTCCAGACGAAAATCGAGGGATGATTGATATTTTGCCGGATGAGGTCGAGCAACTGGCTGCGCGAGGTTTCCGCAAATTGCGCCGACGCGTTGATTTCGTTCACCTGCGGCAGTTCCGCCCAGACGAGAATGCCCGCCCGGTCGCACAGGCTGTAAAAATAATCGCTGTGCTGGTAATGCGCGCAACGGATGACGGTGCAGCCCATTTCCTTGATGAGCTGGATGTCCTCGTCCTGGTCCGCCTCGGAAATCGCCCAGCCTTTGTTGAACCGGTCCTGGTGCCGGTCCACGCCGTGCAAGTGATACGGCTGGCCGTTCAGAAAAAATCCCTTGTCCGGGTCCACCGAATAAAATCGCAGACCCAGCGGCTGTGCAACTGAATCCACCACGCCGTCCGCCGAACGCAATTCCACGACTGCCTGGTAAAGATACGGGTCCAAGCGCCCGTTCCATAGATGCGGGTTGGGCACTACGACTTGCAACGAATACGGCGCGGTGACATTGGCCGCGAGCTGGACGGGTTGTTCGCTATTCGCCACCAGCGTTCCGCCGGCATCGAACACGCTGGCGACCAGCGTCAGCGGCTGTTTCCGCTGGGTGCCGTTGGAAATCTGCGCGAGCACGTTAATCACCGCCTGTTTTTTCGTGACACTCGTTTGCTGCCAGGCGACGCCAGGCGAACCGTGGTCCGCGACCGTGAAATTTTCCCCGCCGGTCACAATCAGATGCACCGGGCGATAAATCCCGCCATAGACCGAAAAATCGCCGCTCAACGGCGCGATGTCCGGCTCCCACTGGTTGCTCACGCGCACGGCCAGCAGGTTGGTGCCGGTGGCGGACAGGTTGGTGGTGATTTCAAAAGCGAACGCGCCGAACGCGCCACGATGCTGGCCGAGCCGTTCGCCATTCAAATAAACGTCGGCCACCAGGCTGGCCGCCTCGAACCGCAAAAAATATCTCTTGCCGGATTGGGGCGCGCCGAGGTTCAGGTCGCGCCGGTACCAGCCGGGCCCGCGATAAAAATCCTTTCCCTGTTGCGCCTCTTCCCAGCCCCAATTATGCGGAATGGAAACCGCCTGCCAGTCGCCGTCGCTGAAGCCCGGTTGAGCGGCGTTGGTGACCTCGCCCGATTTGAACCGCCAATCGGAATTGAGCAGCGTGCTTTCGCGAGCCAGCAGATTGCCGGAGAGGATGAGAACGAAAATAAAAATGGAAAACTTGCGCATGGGCAAATCATGCCGCCGGATTTTCCAGGAAACAAGCCCGGAACATCGTCGGGATTTCTCAGGAAATACACCAAATTGGGGTCGGTCCTAGAATTGTGACATTTTACTCCGGTCATGCCTCCAAACTTTGCAACCGCTCCAGCTTGCGCTTGATTTGCTTGATCTTCCGACCGGGTTGGTACTCCGTACGGCGAATCGCCTGTGTCACCCGCGTGTAGTGCCCCATTCCCAATCGCTCGCTCACCCACCGGAGCGATACCGTCGTACGCCGCCGCAACCACCACGCCAGCACCACCTTCTCCGCCGCTCCCTTGGCCAATCGTTCCACGGCACCTTCATCCAAACCCAACGCCCGAAATGCCCGCCGCAATTCCCGTTCCGCCGCCGATTCGTCATGCGCCGCCTTGGCTTGCCCACTGTGCGATTCCCGCCGCCGCCCTTTCATCACCTGCTCCAAATGCTCTTGGAGCTTCTCTGCAAATCCTTTGCCCCCCAAATACCAACCCCGCCGCAACGACTCCCATTCCTGATCCAACTCCTTTCGCCCCGCCTTGCTGCCCAATTCCAATACCCGACCCTCAATATACGCCTCATACCCTTTCACATCCTTCGGACCAAACCCCAAGCTCCCCAGCACCCGCTCGGTGATCAACCAGCCCGGCCATTTGCCGGCCCGGTTCAAATACCACGGATAACTGCTCCATCGGTATCGTTTCAACCGTTCCGCGCCAATCCGTATCAATCCCGCCCGCGCTGGATTTAAGTGAATGTAGGTACTGACCACGGGGAAATAATCTTCATCCTGCCCATCTACGATCACCGCCTTGTAGCGTCCCTGAAACAAATGACCAAACAGTTTGTGCCGGCTGTTGTAACGCTGCGTATAGGCGCCTTGCACCCATTTCATGCCCTCGACCAGGTTCCCTTCGGGCGTCTCCACCAGCAGATGATAGTGATTGCCCATCAACACGTAAGCGTGAATCCGCCAGCCGGTCTTCTCACAGGCCTCACCCAGTGTCTCCAGAAAGCTCCGCCGATCCCGGTCATCTAGGAAAATCCCCTGCCCATGATTGCCCCGTGCCATCACATGATACACCGCTCCCGGATATTGAATGCGCAGTGGACGTGCCATGATGTGACCCAAACTACAACCCGAATTTATCCACCGTCAAACCCATATTGTCATTTTTCTAGCACTGATAAACATTAACGGCGAAGTTGAGCGAGGCGGTTTCCTCGCAGTAAAAGAGTTGTCGTTCGTTAGGTGAAAACAACAACAACACTCGAAACTGAAAGGAAACCGTTATGAAAAAATTAATGGCTGGAATGGACCTGCATAGCAACAACATTGTGGTGGGGATCGTGGACTCGGACGGCAAGCGCGTGGCGCACCAAAAGCTCGGCTGCCAGCTCCAAGAGATCGTGAAGTTTCTGGCTCCGTACAAAAAGCGGCTGGAGCGGTTGGCGGTGGAGTCCACCTACAACTGGTATTGGCTGGTGGACGGGCTGCAAGCTGCCGGTTATCCGGTGGTGCTGGCCAAGGCGGCCAAAACGAGCACGGTGATTGCGACCAAAGCGCTGGCGTGTAAACTGGCCAAAGCGGCCTGGTATTTGATGGCCCAAGCGGTGGATTACCAAGCCAGTCGGATATTCCCGGAATTGGCGGCCCGCAAAGCGCTGGCCTGAATTTGGGAGCGCGGTCGTCAGCCAGGTGAAAGGGTTGGCTTTGAGCCCTCAGGACTGATTGGAGACGGCCGCACTCCTCTGACCATGCCGTGGAACCCTACCGCTTTGTAAGCCGCTCATCAGTGGTTCTCCGGTGCCGTAAATGCAAGGTGAACACATCGCTGACCGCCGGAACGGTCAGCGTGACGAACGACGCCACGGGCAGACTCACTTTGCCTTGGGGGCGGAGCTGGGGCGTGACGGCATGACGGCTGGCCTTTCATTCCGCAGCCGCCATGACGACACGCTCCAGCGTAGGGGGAAGTTCAACAGACTTTTGTTCTTTAGGGTAAGCGACTAAGCGAGTTCGTTGGCAACACTTCAATTGAGTCCAGTATTCGTTGTAAATCCGCTGCTAACTTTCCCTCCTCACCACCGATATTTTGGATCGCATCAGGTTTAGGATTCGGGATTCGCTTAATATGAGCTGTGCAATTATAAGCGAACCCATTGGAACCAAAAACATCCTTTCTGGCATAAATCCAGAAAGCATTTGTCATTTGACTCGTCTGTAAGTGCTGTGAATTTATCCAGTTGGATGAATTCGTGCCGGACTTCGGATAGATTCTTAAGTGCTCCTTTTCAGGAAGCTTGAGAACTGAGATCACGACTCGGTATTGAGCATCATCGTTTGGGTTTTCCACCAGCGGATAGGCAAATAGAAACCACCTCATTTGTTGGTCATCAACGTCCACCTTCCAATGCGGAAGTTGCATCCTTAAACCAATCTTTGGGTAAGTATTCGTCTGCCATCCTCCATTTTGCTCGTTCGGGGGATTGGCATTGCTCAACGAGCAACAACCGAGTAAAAAAAATCCGAACAGCAAAGCTGTAAATATTTTCGCATTCATTTTTTTATTCCAGATTGCATAATGTTAAAACTATCTTTCAAGGCGACAGCATTCGTTACAGAAATATGAACCACTTATAAACCATCGAAAAAGCCCGAAAAATCAGGAAATGTAAACGAAGGAAGACCAACAGCTCTCCACGTTCGGGCGGCAGCATTAGCTGTATATCCGGCCGCAGTATAGCCATTGGCACCAGAACTTAACAAGCCGACTCCATGATTGATCGTTTTGTCAGGAAACGTGACGCCACCATTTTGCCCAATAATATACTGAACCCAACTCCCACAATTAAATACCGAAAATTCGTATGGCATTGGATCTGGTATTCCGTTGTTATTCTTATCCCTTGATCTCACAGCCCCTTTAAAAATTGCCATTTGTATATCGTTGCCTTTCGCAACCATCCATTTGTTATATCCAGTTCCAGTTTTGTTGACCGCCCGCTGATCAATACCCGCCTGATCGGCAACATATGAACCAGGAGTTAGCAGCGGCCCGCCGTATTCTTCACTTTCGTCTCCAGTCAAAACTGACTTAGGATGAAAAGAGAATGTCAAATTATCAGGATCGCCGTAATACTCAATGCCGTATGTGTTTGGATGCTTTGCAGCATCCCAACTCTCTGTTACAGCATCCTCCCAAGCTTTTACATTGTTCATGCCATCGCTATCGAAGGCCAAAAAGACATGGCATGCGTTATTTCCATCATTCTCATGTCCTTTTATATTTAGCGGACGCGTGCAAACATAAACTGACTTCCCCGAAGGGTCGGCGTTGTTTACAGGGTTCCCCTGGCAATAGAGGTATTTGTGCACTCCCGATGCAAAATCGTAGCCATAACCGGGGTTTTCTGACGGCGTGCCAATGGGTTTTGCACTTTCCTGGGAAGCAAAATCAGACGAAAAAACCG
>Ga0302319_10001464_pt1 | contig 52672 bp, 47 predicted proteins | sample Bog_T0_2_FD_203319 | JGI IMG/M metagenome (GOLD analysis project Ga0302319, IMG submission 203319) | Peat permafrost microbial communities from Stordalen Mire near Abisko, Sweden - Bog_T0_2 | ecosystem: Environmental > Terrestrial > Soil > Wetlands > Peat | place: Sweden: Abisko, Stordalen Mire... | reverse complement strand
CTCGGGCCGCCAGAATACCCGCCGTATCCGTCCCGACTGACCACAGCAGGCGCTGTTTTCCGAAATTACCGTGGCCGTGCATCCGCAATATGCAGCATACGGTGCTGTCTGTTCTGTGTTTAAAGGGAACGATGAGTGAATTTGAATTGAACCTGCTGAGGCAGCGTTCGCTGGAAGCGATTCGCCAGAAGGCGCGCCGCGGAGAGTTACAGTTCAGATTACCGGTCGGCTATCGATGGACGCCTAGCGGTAAGATCGAATTTGATCCTGATCGTCGTGTGCAACAGGCCGTGGAACTGATCTTTGCAAAGGTCGCCGAGTTAGGCAGCGCACGGCAAGCACTACTGTGGTTTCGCCGTGAAAAGGTCAGCCTGCCAAAGATGGATGAGGGACCAGGACAGGAGATCACGTGGAAGCTGCCGGTTTACAACACCATCTGGAAGGTATTGCGAAATCCGATGTACGCGGGTGCTTACGCATTCGGCAAAACGGAATCGCGGACCAAGGTTGTCGATGGCCGCGCGAGAAAAACCGATGGACACGTGAAACCGATCGAGACATGGATGGTATTGCTTCGTGACCACCATGCAGGTTATATCTCATGGGAGCAGTTTGAGCGGAATCAGGCAATGCTGGGCGATAACGCACACATGAAATCGCGCATGGAGCCGAAGGCGGGACGCGGAGGACGGAGTCTTCTTGCCGGTTTGCTGCGCTGTCGCCGTTGCGGGCGGATGCTGCACGTAGCTTATAGCGGCACAAACGGAAATGTCCCCCGCTATCACTGTCGTGGTGCTCAAATTAACCATGGCGAGGACTGGTGCATTTCGTTTGGTGGGTTAGGACCAGACCACGCCGTAGCAACTGAGATTCTGAAAGCCGTGGAATGCAATGCTGTCGAGGCCGCGCTCGAAGCCGCAACACGCGTTGCTGAGCAGCAACAGCAGCGGCGCCATGCCTGGTCGTTGGAGTTGGAGCAGGCGAAATATGAGGCCCATCTGGCTGCGCGCCGATATGAGGCCGTTGATCCCGACAATCGTCTCGTGGCTGCCGAATTGGAGGCGAGATGGAACGTTGCCCTGCAGACAGTTGCAGATCTGGAGTCGCGCCTGCGCAAAGACGAGGTTTCCAACCAAGCAGCGCGCATCCCCGATAGAGAAACGTTACACAGTCTGGCGCATGATCTTGCCGCCGTTTGGAATCTGCCGACCACCGACATGCGTTTGAAACAACGCATTGTTCGCATCCTGATCTCGGAGATCGTTGCTGATGTAGAACAAGAAAATCAGCAGATCATTCTGTTGATTCACTGGGTGGGTGGCCAGCATTCGGAACTGCGCGTCAAGAAGAACGCCACAGGCAAACACAGCCGTTGTTCAAGCCTTGAGGCGATCGAGATCATCCGTCGAATGGCTGGGAGGTTCCCTGACGATCAGATAGCCTCCACCTTGAATCGGCTGGGACTGAAGACGGGTGCGGGAAACACCTGGCGCGAAGGAAACGTTCGCACGGTTCGCAGCTATCATCAGCTACCCGCGTTCACGGCTGCCCAGTGCGAGCGAAACACTCTCACCATGGAAGAAGCGTCGATGCGCTTATCGGTGAGCCACAAGATAGTGCGGAGGTTGATTGATGCCGGCAAGATAACAGCGACTCAGGTCGTGCCTTGCGCACCATGGGAGATATCGGCTGAAGCCATCGCATCCCAGACTGTTTTGGAGGAGATCAAACGGATCAAGCAGCGGGCGCGGCCATTACGAGCGACATCTGTCGAGGATTTGCCAATGTTCGCAGAGATATGAATCGCTATGGCCGCAATCGGCCCCCGCCGGCCCAAAGTCGACTTACGTAATAGCGAGTATTTTCAATCATGTAGCGAGGAGGTGCAGAATGTTGCAGGATCGCTCGGGCCGAGGAACAGTGCGTCTTCCCGCCGTCCGATCCATGCGGCAGTGGCTAGGTCGAAGACAAGGCTGCGGTTCATCTTCGGATTGAACTGGAAGTCGAAGTTATCGAGTTGCTTGTTTGGGTCACGGAACTGCGCCTGTTTGTGGCGCCGTTCCAGCAGTCGCTTGCTGCGACAGGCAAGTTCGTCAGAGACCAGGATGGAGATCAAGTCGATGGGAGCCATGGCTTCAGACTGAGCCTGCAGCAGGCGCGTCTCCAGCACAGCGGCCATGCCGCTCAGTCGTAGTTGCACCAGAGAGCGATTAAGTTCGATCAGGTTCATGGTTGGGTTCCTCGAAGTTGATGCGTTGTTGGATCAGGTCGCGATACTGAGTCAGATCGCGGATCAGTGGATCGACTTGCCGCAGAGTGAGAGGAGCCTGTGGGCTGCGCTCCAGATAGCGGCGCACGAAGTGATACGAGGGGAAGCGCAGTTCCAGCGCCATCGCGCATGCATTGTCTGCAGCCGCGCTCCCATATTGCTTGACCATTTGGAGAACGCCCTGGATGCGACGCATCCCGAGTTCGCCCTGGCGAGCATGGATGGCGTCACAGACAGTGCCGATGTTGGCTCCTGCCTTGTGCCCGCGTGCCAGCAGTTCAAGCAACTGCGGCGGCGTACGACGCGGACGATCCGCATCGCGGATGCGATGAGCACCACGCTTGCCGCTCAGATGCTCGCGCAGCAAGATGCCGGAGCGGGGATCAAGAAGACGCACGAACATCGCGTCCCACTGCACGTTGACCTTCCGCCCTATCCAGCCCGGCGGCGCTCCGTAGTAAGCCGCATCAACCTCGACACAACCATCGATATGCACCGTGCGCTCGCCATACTGGTAGTAGCGGAACGGCTCCAGCGGCAGCGTTTGCAAGAAGGGCTTCTCTTCGGCGAACATAGCAGCCACCTGCCGCTTGGTCCGGCCGTGGATGCGTTTGTCTGCCCAGTTTTCCTCCCAGTGGTCCAGATACGCCTGCGCTTCCTCCAGGCTCTCGAACTTCTTGCCTTTTAAGGGCGTCTTCTGCGCATAAGCTACGCCTGATTCCACTTTCCCTTTGCGATCCGGATCGCGCACTTTGCACGGCAGCGCGGTCACGCCGTAGTGGGCCAGAACGTCGCGGTACAGAGGATTCAAGACAGGATCGTAAAAGTCTGGGGATAGTACGCCTTCACGAAGGTTGTCCAGGACCACCACCCGCGGAGTACCGCCAAGCCGGCGAAATGCCTTCTCGTGTAACTCGGCCCACACACGCGCACTCGATCGGAAGGTAAGGAGACGAACACACTTGCGACTGCAGCCCAGTGTCAATACAAACAGCCGCGTGCGCCGATACTTGCCACTATCCGGATCGCGCACCATCGGCCCCGTGCCGTAATCAACCTGGGCCTCTTCACCAAGTTTCGTCTCGATGATCACCCGCACTTCAGGCGATGCTGCTCCGCGCATCCTGCGAACGAAACGCTTGACAGTCTGATAGCCGCCTGTGAACCCATGCGTATCGACGAGGTCCTGCCAGATACTCATCGCGTTGCGACCTCGCGACAGTTCCAGCTCGATCAACTCGCGGTATGCTTCGCTAACACCCGCAGACCTCTGCCCAGCCTGTTCCGGATTCGCTTTTACCAGCAAAGAGCCGGTGGTCACTGAAGTGGCCGGATTTGAATCGGTGGCCGGTCTTATGTCGTTAAAGCCGGTGGTCACTGAAGTGGCCGCTTTTGAAAGGGATTTTGGGCCCCACGTCCCCGGCGATCGAACCACGATCCCTGCTGAGCGAAGGTATTCGCCCGCCGTCTCGCGGCGAACTCCCGTCGACTCCTCGATCCGCCGCAGAGGCCAGCCAAGACGCCCCAGCGCTATCACCTGTTCACGCTTCTGTTTGCTCAAGACATTGCCCATGCTGACAGAGGCTAATTCTCCTCCGTCGAAGCTAATGTCTCAGCCCCTCAAAGTGGCCGGTTTTGAGGTGACCCTAAGTGGCCGCTTTTGACTGACCCCCGAGGGCCACATACCGGGCGAAGAACCCGAGAGTGAGGGTCGTAATGACAGACAAAAACGCTAAACTCGCAAAACTCGATACAACTGATGAGGTTTTGTCGGCTCTTGACGCCGCCAAACTCCCTGAGGACTTTATGGGCGATGCGGACCGCTGACCGCTATCGGGCACATTTCTGGCGCATCCTTAATAGTGAAGGCGGCGAGCCACCCAGTCCGGGAGATGAGACCGATGATTACGCCGACTACCTACTGAGCCAGCGCGGCACGATCGTTAAAAGGATGTGGACCTGGAGGATTGATGGGCGAATTATCCAAATGGCTCGACAAGGTAAACGTGTTCATCGATGAGGTGGTATGCCTCACTACAGAAGCTGGCGCGGATGGCCAGGTCCCGGCGCGGGATCTGGCAAAGGCGCTGGCGAAGCTGGATCAGGCAGGCGGAGGTAGCCTGTCGGAGCGAGATAGCGTATTGGTGTCTAGTATGCTCGAAAATCTCCCTGCGCCGAACACCAAACTTCAGTCCGCTATCGCCGCAATGCCCGCCCGGGCAAAGGCACTGGCAGTGGTGGATCCGCGTATCGAAATGAGTCAGGGGGAATGGCTCAGCGCCGAGACGGTGAGCCAGGCCAACTACTGGAAGCGCGATGGGCGGATCTTTAGTGTCAGCCATGAAGGAAAGGAGTACTTCCCGCGCTACGAATTTGACGCTCTCTACCAGCCCCTGCCGGTGATCCAGGACATTCTGCAGGTCTTCGGTCCGGTGGATCCGTGGAAGATCGCTGCGTGGTTTCACTTTCCCAATGGCTGGATCGTTGAACCCGGACCAGAAGGCCCGAAGCCGGTCGCCCCCAAAGACGCCCTTGATCGACGCGAGGATCTACTCAACGCAGTCAAAAAACGGCACGGGAGCTATACAGCGTGAGCAATCGGCGCCGCCAGCGGAACTCGGCGACGAAGCAGTGCGACGGCGCCTGGGACCCTCAGCTCTGAAGTTCTACGTCGCAATCATCGAAGCCTGGAGATGTCTCAGGAGGAATCGCGGCAACTCCTCGTCCTGGCCCCTGAAGCGAACTTCGACAACGTGCTAAAGCCTAAAAATCAGTAAAATCAGAATCGAGATACGCGCATGGATAGCCAGGAAGAGCCTCTCGCACAAGCAAACATCGCCGCTGCGCAAGACGCGTGGTTCCGCGCCAAAGTCAAGGAATCACTTGATGATCCTCGACCTGCCATCTCGCATGAGAAAGTCGAATCGCATTTCGCCTACCGCCGCGCCCCAGCGCTCCGCAAGGCGTAATGGCCCTATTTCGCTGCCGGCAGTCGGCACTGCTTGCCTGGATCAAGGTGAATTGAATTGCGGGACCGCGAACTCTCGCAAACCCGTGTTAAGCAGCAGTTGGCGGCTGTGAGGCACGTCCTGACTGGTTGGCCGTGCAAAAGGTAGCGCCGCCCAACTCGGCGGCCGGTGCGTGCCCGTGTCACGTGATCCGATTGGGGAGACGCCGGTGCACGAGCTCGCCGAGGCTGCTCGATTCGATCGGCGGGTATCCTGACCGGTGCTTGTGTGCGACCTTTAGTCGATTGTGTTCGAATTCCGGCACAGTGACGTCCCTGTTCCTGCGGGAGAAGTGAGGGCAATGAGGAGCGACGACGAAATCGAGGGCGAGCTTGCATGTCTGGGATATCCCGGTTTTGCGTATGATCCCAGGCGCGAACAGAAATCCTGCGATCCTGCCGACCTGCTACTCGATGCCATTGATCGTTCGGACCTGGATGCTCGCATCGTCGAGGCGCTCCCTTGGATTCCGTTCCATTTCCCCCATCTCCGGTGGGATTGGTTGATCGTTGAAGCTGAGACCAGAGGGAGGCAGAACCGGCTCGGTTTCGTGGTTTCGCTGGCGAAGGGTGTCGCGGAGCGCCGCTCCATGACGAAATTAAGCTCCACATTGAACCCTGTTATCGGACGGATTGATCAGATCCGACTGGAGATGAACGATACCCTCTGCCAGGAATCGTGGCCGAGCGTTCATAGACAAGGTGCCCACCAGCAGCGATCAGCACTAGCGGCCCATTGGGACCTCGATACTCGCGTGACCGAAAGCGATCTCGCTCATCTTTGGTAGAACGGATCGCGGAATCTGCCGTGCCGGACCTAGTCGAGAAGGCAGCGAGAGATAGCTTCCCCTTGCGGAGCGGAAGTTGAGGGCGGTCGTGGAGGCCGCGAGATAGTAAAGGGCTGACGTCTGAGAATGTCCCCTTCTCGCACCCCAGGGACGAGATCACAGGGCCAATCCCGCAGCCGAGAGCTCTAGCTTGACTGGCGGCCACCAACAGCTGTAACCGGTGTTCATTCGGCTGCCATTGTCTGCGCTAATGTTCCTCAGCGTTGGCTATGTTGGCTCGCAGTCGCTCCATTTTTGGTCACCTGTAAGTGATTGTGTTCGGAAAGTAGTTGCTTGCGACGGTGCCCAAATTTGGTCAATGAGCGGTTTGACCTGTTAACCGGCCAATCGGTGCCCAATTTCAGGTGTGGTCGTGAGAGGCGCTTCAATGCCGATCGTCATGTTTTGACGACCAGTGATCTTATGCGTCCGATCAGAATTCCGACTTCAGCTTGGCGCGGTGCAGAGCGGCCTACCATGGGTGCATCTATCCCGGTGCCCAATTCGTCGACTCCGTTGCTGTCCTTCCCTGCAGGAGAAGAAACCGGCTGAAGAATAATACAACACGCCTCTCACCTGCACCAGATCAGGCGATTTGCAATTGTTGGCATAAGCGGACGTAGGACGGTTATCCCACTGAAGTCGCCAACCGAGATGGGGATACGCACCATTCAGGGCTCAACTCCATTTTGTCCGAAAGGGCATCCGGCCTCAGTTCAGAATCTATCTCCCTACCAATCTGCAAAGCCAGCGGGGGCAATTCTTCAATGTCGCTTTGCGATGTCCGAAAGTTCACGATGCAGGCACGCATCGCGAACTTTCCGTCTACGATCGCGTTTGAGAGATAGACTTGTCCTCCGTTATTCAGTCTCGAAAGGACTTCGCGATTCAAGCGGTCCAGATAGACTTCCGTGTCCGCATGGGTGCGGTCGAGGTCAAGTGGCACAAGGCGAAACGTTGTGATGCTCAGTGAACAGCTCAGCGCTTCAAAATCGGGACGCTGCGAGATCTGCAGATAGAGTTCTTTAGCCAAAGAGATGTCGTCCGAGATCATTTGCGCGTAGCCCTCATGGCCTGCTGGAGCGGGCTCTGTTGCAAAGTTTTGATGGCCGCGTGAAAATGGGCAGAACACGACCCGCCGAACGCGTTACTAACCAGACAACAGAACGGAATTTGTCTGACTTCAGCCAGCGGGCCCAAGACCTCAAGTCCACCAAACTCGATGCCGCCCCGGCCGATCAAGATTCCACGGCGCATTCAGATGTACTCTCATCGCTAAATGGTCGAGCGAAGATAAGCGACGGCGTTGTCTCAACGGAACGCCTCACCTTCCAAATGCCCGGAGCCGCGGTCGATCTGCATGGCTCATTCAATTTTCGCGATACCACCGTTCGTCTGGTGGGCAATCTTCACATGGACTCCGACGTTTCCCACACCACCACCGGACTCAAGTCGGTGCTCATGAAGCTGCTGATTCCCTTCTTCAAGAAGGACAAAGCCGGTGCAGTGATTCCGATTGCCGTTACAGGGAGTAAGGGCAGGTACAAAGTCGCTCAAGACGTGCTTCCTCGAAAGTAAGGGTGCCCGGATTCGAAGGATTTAGTTGTACCTTCTCTACCAGCGGATCAAGATTTGCGTTTTTCTATCCGGCTGGCCGGATGCCCTCCATCGTGTGGTATCGTTCGATGCACCCCAGCAGGGATAGCAATCGTGGCAACGAGAGCAATTGAAGACACGTAAGTTACGCTCTATCAATACTGAGCCATGGTTCGTTCGCCGCACATGCGGAGAATGGTGGCGCGACATTACCTTTTACTTCGCTCCATCCCAGTGGATTTCGAAGTTCATCACCACACGCAGGATCGGCATCCAATGATTGACAACGGGGTACCCAGTACACATGTCCCGCGAGGAGAGCATGAGCGAAGAAACGGTCAAAAGAAATGAGAGTGCCGACAAGTTGAGGAACAAGAGAATGAATGTTGTCGCGCCGCTTACCGGAGACGATGCACAACAAATCGATAATGTCGACGAATCTGTTTTGCCCGATGCAAAACAGTCCGTTATTGCCGCGACGTGCGTAACTCAATGCTCAACTGAGCGGGACAACGTCGAGCGAGAACGCATGCGTTTGGCAGAGGAGCGAAAGCATCACGAGGAGCTCGGTAGCTGATCAGGCCATAGCGTCTCGACCGTCGAAGAGGGACCATTCAATCGAGGCCGTTATCATGATCCACATGCCTGAAATGCAATGGACTGAAGACGATTTCGTGCAGCTTGCGAGGCCAAAACTGATGGCCGCAGCTGATCCGAGCACATTGCCAGACCAGTTAATTGAATTTTTCTCCAAAGCATTATTGCACTACCACAACGCCACACCCGAGGGCAAATCATACCACGATACTATCGAAGCGAGAAAGACGAAGAACGCCATAGAGCCTCTGCAAACTCTGTTCAAGGCTTGGCGGGAGAAGCGGTTACGTGGGCTGTCGCGGAGTAAAAGAGTAGGTCGGGGTGAAGTGGAAGCGAACCCGCCTCTTGTTTTGAAGGAACTCATCGACCAATCGGGTTTTGTGGGCCGAAAGTCCCCCTGTCGAAGGAGTGCCTCCTGGGCGTATGTCGCGATCCCCTTAGGCCGCCTGCGGTAGAGGTTGCTGGCCTGAATAGCGACTCAACGTTCCGTTGATCAATGCCGTTCTATGCTGCTTCTCGCCCGATATCCAGTTTCTTCAGCGAGGAAGACCGATAGCTGCTCTTGTAATTAGTTGCGACACGGGGCCGCGACAGCTTGCACGGTGCTCTGGTCCGTAGGTTCTCCGGAGCGCGCCAAGTCTTGCCTGGAGGCTTTCCACAATGGACTCGACTCTCTGAGATGGCGGCCACGATGGGCAATATAGAGTCATCGCCTCTTCGTTACTCAAATGAGAATCTGATGAGATTCTTGAGACTAAGTGAGGCAAGTGCAATCGTTCCGATGAATGTTACTTGAAGTGTCTGACGTTCTAGGATTGGCAGCCTGCGTGCTCATATAGAAGCAAACAGCAATCAACATGTGCAAAAGAAGACGGAATGAACATCACTTCGGGGGGGGACGGCCGGGGGGTCCTGGGTGTCTGGGTGGGGCGCGGAGAGAACCTGCTCCACGCCTCTACGTAAAGAGCCTTCTGCTCCATCTTAGGGATATTACTTATACGGACGAAACGGGCAAGACAATTCTTCGGGCGATCTTCGACGACAACTAGAACCTGAGGTGTCTAACCTCAGATTGCTCCGCGGAAATAAATTAGATTGCCATAACTTAACGAGAAGGTTTTATCCGGCATGACGATTACTCCAGACTTCGTGCCGGCCTCATATGTCCTGGGTTAAACTTAACGCCTCCACGAGGGTTGATGCCTTCGGGCTCAATTCCATGGAGGCTTTTTGTTCAGGTGATACGGTGATGGTCTTGTCTCGCAGACGACGGGGACGTTTATCGCCGGTTGCCGTCAAAGGGCCGCCTACTCGGCATGTCTGGGTGATAGGTTGGTCTGCGCAAATGTATTCAGCCTTTGCCGGAGCCGAGGAACCAGTCCAGGTGACTATTTCAGCGCCCTGCGAGTGTTCTCTGCAGGAGCGGCGCTCACCTCGTATCGCACAGACCTCAGCGACCACCAGGTGGCCCGTGGGCGCCCACAGATCGTCGGCTGAAGGCGCCCTGTGGATGCGGGGCAGTTGTCAGAAACCTCGAAACTTGCCGATAGGTGGAGAATAGCTCTCCCCCGTTGAGGTGAAGTGTGACTTGGGCCGGTAACACTCTAGCTAGATCGTGGCGGCCAGATTGCTGCCCCGGTGCACGCCGCTGAATGTGTCGGCGTCGAGAGTGTGCAAAGTTGTGGGCTCTCGACGCGGCGCAACCGTTTCGTGAAGTGAATGGCTAATTGATCAGGACTTGCCGCAAACCGTTCTTGAACAAGTTTCCGGCCAGCTCCGCCGCAACAGGATGGCTGAAGTAATAGCCCTGCGCCTCGCCGCACTCTTGGCGCTGAAGGAAGTCGAGTTGCGAACGCGTTTCCACCCCTTCCGCGATCACCCGCCGATTCAGGCTCTTTCCCACATTGATCATGGCGCTCACAATGGCCGTGTCTTCAGAGTCGGTGGTGATGTCCCGCACAAACGATTGATCGAGTTTGATTGTGTCCACCGGAAAGCGCCGCAAATAGGCAAAGCTGGAATAGCCCGTGCCAAAGTCGTCGATTGTGAGCCGTACGCCCATCTCCCATTGCATTCTCCTGGGCTCACCACTCCGGCATTATCAACGCCTATTTGAGCGGTACCAACCCTACTGTACTTTGGTTGGAAAACAGAGTCTGAGCAATGAAGTTCACATTGAAAGTGCCGTCACCTCATCGGTCCCTGAAGATATAGAACGAAATGAGCAATAATGCTCAGTCGTAATCGTTCAGTATGAGAGACCTCCGCGACGTGAATTTGCCCTGCATAATGTCCATAATCTGCAGCTATCAGCTCAGTCCAGTCTGATCAGATTGTCTTCGCCGCCTTGCCTGAGAGGGTGGCGAGCATATGAGAAATCCGGTCTCAGCAAGTGGCATTCAGTCATAGTTTTTGATTACGTGGCGTCGCATGGATTCATCTTGCCTATGCATGGGCCAAGCCCGGCGACGCTGGTACCACCAGCCCCACAGAACTAGCCCGCCAAAAGCCACAACCAAAGCAATCCAAATATAGGTTCGTATCATCATCGGTCCGATGGGGTTTTCCGCTCACTCATTTGAAGCCTGAGCGGCCAGCTGACGCCTGGGAGGGGTAAGGGCTACAGCATCGAATGGACCTCCGTCAGCCAAAGGATTGGCACGGCCGAAGAGTCGCAATACGTTGTTTGAAGTGTCCTCAAGGCGACGATTAGGCCTATGCAACATGCGAGTGGCCTTCGAGGCAATACTTGTGAGCAAATAGCGATTCGAAACCTGCGCCGCGGCGCTGAACACGAGGTCAGATCGCATATTGGTAGGCCTCCAACGCCTCAAGATTCTTGATGATTAGAATCGAACCGTGCTGTTCAACCAGCCCTTGGCTCTTGAAATCCTTCATGGTGCGGGTGATTGTTTCACGGGAGACGCCGATGTGCTCGCCGATTTCCCCGTGAGTGAGCGAGCAGTGGATTCGGACGCCGCGCTTTGTTTGCTCGCCCTCTTTGCCCCACCCCAAGTAGAGCCTCGCCAGTTTTGCCCGCGCGGTCACTATAAGGCCGAGAATCCGCAATTGTTGGGCGGTACGATTGTAGTCCAGGCTCAACTCGCGCATCACATTCTGGCCGGCCATCGGGCAATGCATTAAGAAATCGAGAAAGGCTTCCCGCTGGAGCCATGCGATCATGCAAGGGAACTGCGCTTCTGCGGTAATCACGTGAGGGCAACCGGAAATAGCGGATGTGAGCCCAAGGATTTCCCCCGCCGAGGCGATACCGACGATGAGTCGCCTGCCATCGATTGAATTGATCGAGAGTTTGACCCTTCCCTCAAGCAAGAACATGACGTTGGATGGTTCTTGCTCCTCTCTGATCAGGACCGCCGAGGCAGGATAGTGGCGGGTTGCCGCAATAGATTCAAACTCTCTTATCGCTTGGATTGAGAGATCTCTGAAGAATTCCCCCGATTCCCAATGGGAACGGGCATCGGAATCCCGAGCTTTGTAAGCAACTCGCGAGGGAAATTCATAGACCGTCGATGCTTCGGCATATTGGGCTTCCTTATGGGACGAATCGTCCTCGCGCCGATCGGCCTGAAGCGCCCAAGCACGTTGAGGATTGATCATTGGCAAGACCCGCATGTCATCTCCTCTTGGGTACGGAGTTACTTTCGTCAAGCAAAGACCTGCAATGCTGCGCCCGCGACTTTGGTTCCAATGAAGAGGCTGGCAACCTCCTTGGAGCGGGATGTCACATCGAAATCGGGACGTTGCCACAACACTCCGCCTTCGTCTGTTGGGAATCACTTTGACTTGGCTCTTTAAATTGCTTCAAAAGGAGGCCGAACAATTTGAGAACCGATATAACACCCCACCCATCAAGTGGAGGCACGAGTTAGCTGAAGATTGCACAAAGGGAAGAGGCTGTCTGATCAATCCCGCTCACCTGAAAGGACGTTCGTACGAGGCGGTCAATTCTGCTCATACCAAGGCTACGTTGGCCGTTGCCAAGCCCCGGCGAGCGGCCGTTCTGTCATTTCCACGGTAACGAGGGACGAACTGGCGAGGCCATGTGCGCGTTGCCGGCCATCATGGGGACCGGGGCTCCCCGCCGGCAAGTAACAGACGACGAAAGCAAACACCACAGCGGCTTCTGTCGAGGCAGTTCTTCATTCGAGTTGAGACGTAGCAATCTAATTAATGAAATTGGAGGCAACCATCCTCAGGCATCTAACTAAAGAGCATATCTCCGACTTATACAACAGGACTTTGACTAGATTCTATCGTCGCTGATCAATAGGGCACATCTATATATCATCCAAAAGCGAATCATATAACTGTGCAGTGAATCGGCCCGAGACCACAATAACTACGATTTAACTTGCTATTCCGCAGGAAAGGGCCCAGCTTCATAGAAGAGTCTCGAAGAGTCTCCTCGAGCCAACCTATCTCAGGCTAGTTCCCGGCACATCGAATCGTCCAACGGAATCCCTCGTCGGAATAACGGCGGATTCCTGCATTTGCTCAACCGAGAGGAAGTTCCAATGGCACTTATTAAGAAGTTCTCCGTCCAGACGGCCGTTTCAACTGAAGGAAAGAGTTCCGCGGTTGTTGCCCGTGAAGCCGAGGCGCAACGCAAGAAGGCAAGGACCCTTGCCAAACAGCAGCAGGCTGCGGAAAGAGTTGCAGCTGCCACTGGTCAGTTGGCTTCAGGTATTGCGGAAGCTTCTTCAGCGGCTGAGGAGTTGAAGCGCGCCAGCGATCAGATTGCCGCCGGCGCCGAAGAGGCGTCGACTGCGGCGCAGGAGTCTCTGGCTGCATTTCAGCAGGTAGGCGTTTCGATCACTCGGCAATTGCAGAATGCCGATGCCAGCAGTTCCAAGGGAGAAGCATGTCAGTCGCTGATCGTTCGGACCAGTGCCGACGTGGCCAGACTGATCGCCAATGTCAAAGTAGCTGCACAGAGGCAATTGGCTTCGGTGCAGATGGTCTCTGAGCTGGAGAAACAGGCCGCTACGATTGGCGACATCGTCAAGGCGGTGGCGCGGATTGCCGACCAGACCAACCTGCTGGCCCTGAACGCGGCCATTGAAGCGGCGCGTGCCGGCAAGCATGGTAAGGGGTTTGCCGTGGTGGCCGATGAAGTGAGGACACTGGCTGAGACCTCGGAGAAGAGCGCCAAGCAGATTCAGGATTTGGTCGGACAGATTCAGCAGGAAGTGAAGACCATTGCTGAGGGTATCAATGCGTCGGCCAAGACGATCGAAGTCGAGGTGGAGAAGGGCCAAATCATTACCGCCCAACTTGAGCGGATTCGTGTGGATGCGATCGAAATCGTGAAGGGCATCCAGGAGATCGCAACCAATGCAAACCAGTCCAACGTGGCTTCGCAGCAGGCGTTGAAGGGCTCGCAAGACATCGCGACAGCCGCTGAAGAGCAGTCGGCCGCATCCGAAGAGTCGGCCAAGACGGTGGCCGAGCAGACCAAGGCGCTGGGAGAGTGTGAACAGACTGCACAGGGATTGTCGGAGTTGGCCGAGGAGTTGAAGAACTCGACCGACGTGGCCAAGAGTGCCGAGCAGGTGGCGTCTTCGGCCGAGCAACTGTCTTCGGCCGTGCAGGAAATCAATCGTTCGAGCGCTCAGATTATGACGGCACTGGACCAGATCCGCAAGGGCGCGGAGATCCAGTCGGCAGCGACCGAAGAATCCTCTTCCGCCGCGACTCAGATTGAGAAGGGGACCGAGATTGCGCTGAAGCGCGCAACCTTTAACGCTGAGAAAGCATTGGCAATCAAGCAGCAGTTGGACGAAAACAAGGCTGCTGTCAATGCGCTGGTCACAGGTCTTTCCTCCTCCGCGGAAGCGTCCCGGGCCAGTATCAAGCAGATGAATGACCTGGAGTTGGTGTCCAGGCGGATTGACAAGATCGTCGAAGCAATCAGCACGGTGTCGATCCAGACCAATATGCTGGCCGTGAACGGAGCCATTGAAGCGGCGCGCGCTGGGGAGTTCGGAAAGGGATTTGTGGTTGTAGCGACCGACATCCGCAACCTGGCGCACGATTCGTCGGAGAATGCTGACCGGATCAAGGATCTGGTCAAGGCGGTCCAGGACCAGATCGGCGTAGTAGGCCGCGATCTTACGGAGATTGTGACAACAGCGCTTGCCGAGGTTGAAAAGGCAAAAGCTACGAACACCGACCTGACAACCATCGTGAGCGATATCCAGATTGTGGAACAGGGAGCGCAGGAGATTCTCTCCGCAGCCGGGGAGATTGCCACCGCCATTCTGCAGGTCAAGAAGGGCATCGAGCAGATTTCGTCCGCAGCCCAAGAGGCCGACAAAGCTGCTACCGAGGCAGCGGGTGCGGCGCAGCAACAATCCAAGGTTGCCGAGGATCTGTCCTCCGCCATCGAGGAAATCTCATCGTTGGCAGATGAACTTCAGAGCGCAGCGTAAGGGGACGCCATCATGAAATCAAAACGAATGGAGCACCGCACGAGTGGGGCGGTCGCCGAGGAGATTATCCTCGACCAGCGCGACCCTGAGGTAAAACCGGATGAGGCGAGCATCGATGGGGACGAAATCAGCGAGCGCGCCTCAACCACGCAACAATTTGTCACGTTCTTTTCTGGAGATGAGGTATTCGCGGCCGATATGTCCCCGGTGAGAGAGATCATTCGGGTTCCGGAGGTGGTGCGTGTGCCCTTGGCGCCACCCGCATTGGAGGGGCTCGCAAACTTGCGCGGCAAAGTTCTGCCGATCATCTCTCTGCGCCGCCTGTTCGGATTCGCCGACCTGCCGCACAACGATGCGACCCGCGCCCTGGTGATAGACGTGGGCCAGCCTTTGGGCTTTGTGGTGGACAGGGTTTCGAGCGTAGTAGGAGTCGATTCCAGCCAAATCGAAGCTGTTGGACAGCTGAGCACCACAATGAACACTGAGGTATTGTCGAGCCTTATCAAGGATGTGGGCGGCCACCCCACGATCATGGTGTTGGACTTCGCCAAACTGGTCGAACGGGAATTCGCGCAGATTGCGGCCATCACTAAAAGGACAGGGATAGCCGGTGCGGAGCAAACCAGCGCACATAGCGAGGAAGAAGACTCTAGCGATGAATTGCAACTGGTCAGCTTCGACGTGGACGGCCAGGAGTACGGCATCGCCATCGAAGATGTGCAGGAGATCGTTCAGGTTCCTGAGAAGGTGATCCACGTTCCCCACTCGGACTCGCACGTTCTGGGAGTCATGACGCTGCGGAGCCGTCTATTGCCGCTCGTGAATCTGCGCAGCATGTTTGGGCTGCCGCTACGCGAACTGGATGACAAGAGCCGCATTGTTGTCTTGACCCTAGGCGGGGTATCTGTAGGCGTAGTAGTGGATTCGGTCAGTGAGGTGCTGCGGGTGTCGAAGTCCGGCGTTGACCCGCTGCCGGCGTTGCTTGCACGCGAAGGCAACATGGCCGAAATCACTTCAATCTGCAGGTTGGACAACGGGAAGCGGATGGTGTCGATCATGACTGCTCGCAATCTTTTCGACAACTCCGCAATCAGGGAGGCACTGAGCACGGTGACCGAGAGCGCGCAGGAAGTCAATCAGAATACTGTGGACGTCGATGACCAACTCGACGACGACGAGCAAGTAGTTATCTTCCGCCTTGATAAGGAAGAGTTTGGCGCGCCGATTGCCAGCGTGCAGGAGATCGTGCGGGTTCCAGAGAACCTGATTAGAGTTCCGCAGGCTCCGTCTTTTGTCGAGGGTGTAATCAATCTGCGGGGAACAGTGCTGCCGGTAATCGACCTTCGCCGGCGACTGGGTCTAGACCAGGTGGAACGCAGCGACAGACAGCGAATCATGGTGTTCCTGATCTCAGGGGTGCGCACTGGCTTTATCGTCGACCAAGTTGCTGAGGTGCTGAGAATTCCCAAGTCGGCTATTGAGCCGGCTCCTCAAATGTCCACCGAGCAGAGCCAACTGCTAAGTCGAATGGCGAATCTGCCAAAACAGAAGCGTATGGTGCAGTTGTTGGATCCGCCGTACCTGATGGCGCAGTCAGAACTGGCGGCACTGGCTTCCGTGGCCGGATAAACTCATGATCAAGCTGCTGATTGTGGACGACTCTGCATTGATGCGGCGGCAATTGATGACGCTGTTTCAGGCCGAAGGAGACTTCGAGATCCGCCAGGCCAGAAACGGCGCCGAAGCGGTGAAGGAAAACAGGGAGTTTCTGCCGGATGTTGTGACGCTGGACATCAACATGCCAGAGATGGACGGACTTACCGCCCTTTCCCTCATCATGGCCGAGCGCCCTGTGGCGGTCGTTATGGTCTCCTCACTTACCGATCAGGGGGCGCTGGCGACCTTCGAGGCACTCAACCTGGGCGCGGTAGATTACGTAGCCAAACCGGGCGGAACCATCTCTCTTTCGATCGATAAGATCGCAAAGGATCTGGTACAAAAGGTGCGCGGGGCGGCCCGCGCTATGCCGCGCGGGAAAGCTTCGACGGCGGGCGCGATAGCGCGGCGACTGCAGGCCGAGCGCAAGAATGAACTGTCATCCCGAGCTGCATCGTCCATGGGACAGGCATCCAAAGCCGACACAAATGGACTTCTGGTGATTGGTGCCTCAACTGGCGGACCGCGCGCGTTGGAGATCGTATTGGCCGGGTTGCCAGCGAACTTTCCCTGGCCGGTCATGGTGGCGCAGCATATGCCGGCGGCCTTTACAAAGTCGTTCGCCGACCGACTAAACCACTGTTGCGCCCTGACGGTGGCGGAGGCCGGAAGTGCGCTGCCGCTAGAAGCAGGCAAAGTCTATATCGGGCGGGGTGGGGCAGACACGATTGTCGTCAACCGTGCAGGCAGGCTCATGGTAATGCCGGCTCCTGAGAATCCCAAGTTTCTTTGGCACCCTTCGGTCGAGTTGATGGGTCGCTCAGTGCTAGAGAACTACGATTCTAAGCGCGTCACGGCCGTGTTGCTGACCGGCATGGGGAGCGACGGATCGGATGCCTTCACGGAGATCAAGAAGCGCGGGGGACACACGATCGCTGAATCGGAAGATTCGGCAGTGGTCTATGGAATGCCCGCGGAACTAGTCGCGAAGGGTGGCGCCAGCTTGGTTTTGCCCGTAGAGAAGATAGCTGCGCAGGTTGCTACCTGGGCCGGCAGATAGAGGAGCCATGGGACTAGTCAAGGGAAGCCCAATAACGTCAACGGGGAAGCCAGAGCATGCCAACTGTGAGGACCTGAAGGCAGGCCTCGATGCCCCCGATGCCGCTATCCGGCGACATTCCGCACAGGAAATGCTCCACTGCCCGGATGCGGTAAACATGCTGGCCAGCCGGCTCAAGCGCGAGAAGGACGTTGCCGTGCGCGAGGCGATTCTGGCTAGCATGGGTCAGATTAACAATTCTGAAGTGGTTAACCAGTTGGTGGAGTGCTTGCGCAGCGACGATGCGGCCCTGTGCAATGAAGCGATCGAGACGCTTAAGCAGTTGACTACGGATGTGTCTTCGGCGTTGAAATCCATCTTGGCCGACCCCGATCCCGACCTTCGCATCTTCGCCGTCAATATCCTCGAGTCACGATGCGACCCCGACGTGGAGCGCACGCTGATTGGCGTGGTTGAGCGGGATACAAACGTAAATGTCTGCGCCACGGCAGTCGATCTATTGTGCGAGGTGGGCACGGAGGCGGCTTTAGATCCGATCCTTCGACTCAAGGTTCGCTTCGCTTCCGAAGCCTATATCCAGTTTGCCGCCGACCTGGCGCTCAAACGAATTCGCGGAGTCTGATTCTGTCATGAGCGCTCATGCACCAAAGCCCGGAGCCGGTCCTGTCATCAGCGATGAAGACTTTCTGAAGTTCAAGGAGTTCTTCTATCGCAGGACGGGCATCGACTTTGAGACTTCCAAGCGCTACTTTGTGGACAAGCGATTGGTTGGCCGCATTGAAGCCACGCACACCGACACATTCCGCAGCTACTTTACCTTTCTGCGCTTTCAGGCCTCAGGCGAAGAGTTGCAGCAACTGACGAATGTGATGACGGTGAATGAAACATACTTTCTTCGCGAAGAATATCAGTTCCGCTGCCTGGTCGATTCCATCCTTCCCGAGATTGCGGGCCGCAAGGCTGGCGCGGAGAAGATCCGCATCTGGTGCATTCCCTCATCTACAGGCGAGGAACCGTACTCGGTCGCAATGTATCTGCTGGAACACTGGCCGGGAATCAACCAGTGGGACGTTGAGATTGTCTCGTCGGACATAGATACGAGCGTTCTGCGCCGTGCGCGGGCGGGGCGCTATTCGGAGCGTTCGATCAAGAAACTTCCGGCGCACTGGTTGAGAAAGTATTTTAAGAGCGTGGGCGACGATTACCAGCTATGCGACGATTTGCGCGAGGCGGTAGAGTTCACAAGGGTCAATCTCTCCGAGGCCGCCGACACGGTCAAATATCGTAACTTCGATGTGATTTTCTGTCGTAATCTTCTGATCTATTTCGACGACGTATCGCGCAAGGCGGCGACAGATACGTTTTATGAAGCGCTAAATCCCGGCGGTTACATTTGTCTCGGTCATTCCGAGTCGATGAGTCGCACATCCTCGCTGTTTAAGGTAGTCAAGTTTCCCGACGCAATTGTTTATCGAAAAGGCTTGGAGTCAAAATGAAACGCATCCTGGTTGTTGACGATGCGGCGACTGTGCGCATGTATCATCGCGGCATTCTGGAATCATCAGGCTACACGGTGGAAGAGGCATGGAACGGCATAGAGGCGCTCGAAAAGGCGCTCGAGTCACCCTTTGATCTGTATGTCGTGGACGTCAACATGCCCAAACTCGACGGCTACGGTTTTCTGCGCGAACTTCGTCAGCAGGACATGCTGCAACAGCCGGCCATTATGGTGTCCACCGAATCCGCTGCGCGGGACGAGGCCGTGGCCTATAAGGCGGGCGCCAACGGATTTCTGATCAAGCCTTTGCGACCAATCCAGCTGTTGACTTATGTCCGGCTGATGCTTGGGGAGGCAACTTAATGAACCCCTTGTTGAATCAGTTTCTATCCGAATCACGAGACTTTTCCCAGGAAATCGGCGCCAAGTTGATGCAACTGGAGGGAGCGCCGGATGACCAGGCCATCATCGACGAGTTGTTCCGCCTGGTGCATACCTTGAAGGGGAATAGCGGACTCTTCACGTATCCGGAGATGACACGAGTTCTTCATGCCGGCGAAGACCTTCTGGGACTGGTGAGGAATGGCCAGCTAGCCTATTCGCGCGAACTGGCAGACCGTCTCCTCGACGGAATTGATCTCGTCATGGCGATGTGCGGGGACATCGAGTCAACGGGAAAGATCGACGTATCTCGCACGCAAGGTTCCGCGCAGATGGTCGAGTCGCTGCGGGATCTGCTGCCACCCGTGCCAGACTTGGCCGGATTGGGGGGAGCGGGCATCTCCGGTTCGCCAGCAACCGGAGCCGCAATGTCACAGCTGAATATGCCACCGCTTGCGGAGATTCCGGAAGCAACCCGGATGGACGCATTTCGCCGTAGCCACGACGGCGAGACGCTCAGTTGGATTGCATACACGCCCGCGCGAGAATGCTTTTATCAGGGCGACGATCCGTTCTACCTGGTGCGTCAGGTTCCGGGCATTCTCTGGGGTAGCACTCAGCCTTCGGAGCCCCTGCCAACACTGGCAGAACTTGACACCTATAGTTGCATACTGGAGTTCCATCTGCTGACAACGGCAATCCCCGAGGAACTGTCAGAACACTTCCGCTATGTGCCCGACCAGGTGAACATCGTCCAAGTAGATCCGCTGTGGCTGGTGATTCCGCTAGGAAGGATTGAGAATGGAGCTGCCCATCACGCTTTCACTGCCAAAATGCTCGGATATCTAGAAAGGAACAATCTTGAAGGTTTGCGGAAGTACACAACCAAGTCGTTGAAAACAACGATTGCTGGTTCGTGGCAGATGTCAGCATTGAGCTGGCTACTCGTGCTGCTCGAAAGCCACACGGATAACCCCGAGGCATTGCGCCTTCTGATCCAGTCTTTTGATGGCGCTATAGCGCCGGATTGGACGGCTTTGAACCGCGTTGACGCAGCCCGGGCGAAAGCCAGCGTGACACAGATTGAAGCAGATATCAAAGGGGGCAACGAAAGTCAAACCGGGGAAAAACACCCGCCCAGCGATATCCCTTCCGCGGATTCGGAGGAGCAGGCTTTCGCCCGTGACGCAATCCTTGCGACACAGCTACAAATCCTGCAGCTGGTGGATCATCCTGCTTGGGAGACAGGGCGGATCCGGGCGGTTGCAGCCGTACTCAGAAATCTGTGGATGTCAGCGGGGAACGGCCAGGCCTCAAGCGAGATTGAGGCGGCGCTATCGGCTTCGCTGGCCGCAAGAGCTAGCGCGCCACTGCTCAGCTGGCTGGAAGAGAACAAGGAGGGGATGGCCGGCCACCTCCCACAACCTGGTGCCACCTCCTTGCGCGACGGAAATTCATCGAGCCGGCCAGTTGAGACAGCAACGCAGGTCGAGCACTCCGGTGCCAGACCTGCTGGCGACGAGGTAGTCAAGTTCGGCCGGCGTGCCGAAGACGCCGTTAACGGCCAGCGCAGCGTGAAGGTGGATCAAGCCAAGATCGACCGATTGATGAACCTTATCGGTGAGCTGGTCGTCGAGAAGAATGCGCTGCCGTATCTTGCACAGCGAGCCGAGTCGCAGTATGGAGTGCGCGAGCTTTCACGTGAAATCAAAGCGCAATACTCAGTGATCAACCGCATCGCCGACGAAATGCAGGATGCCATCATGGAAGTGAGGATGATGCCCGTTTCGTTTGTTTTTCAGCGTTTTCCGCGGCTAGTCCGGGATATATCCCGGAAACTTGGCAAAGAAGTGAATCTGGTACTGGAAGGCGAGCAGACAGAGGCCGATAAGAACATCATCGAGTCCTTAGCGGATCCACTGATCCATATCGTCCGCAACAGTCTGGACCACGGGTTAGAGACTCCGGAAGTACGGCGCGCCTGCGGCAAGCCGGAAACCGGCACACTGACCATTAGGGCGGCACAGGAAGCTGACCGGGTAGCGATCGAAATCATCGACGATGGCAAGGGAATCGATCCCATGGTCATCAAGCGGAAGGCCTACGAGAATGGGTTGATCGACGAAGCGGCGTTGGAACGGATCGGCGACCAGGAAGCCGTCAACTTGATTTTTGCCGCCGGCCTGTCCACGGCGGCGGTAATCTCGGACCTGTCGGGCCGCGGTGTGGGGATGGATGTGGTCCGCAGCGCAGTGGAGAAGATGAACGGTACCGTGATGGTGAATAGCGAACTGGGGAAGGGTACGACAATACGGATTTCGCTGCCTCTTTCAATGGCGGTAACGCAAGTGATGATTGTTGAAAGCAATCGGCAGCTATTCGGCGTCCCGTTGGACCATGTGATCGAAACGGTCCGCGTTGCCAAGACTGCGATCCAATTTATTAAGCAGAGCATGACGGCAGTCTTGCGGGGGCGCGTCGTTCCCTTGAAGACTATCAACGGACTACTTGGAATTCCTGCTCGTGCCAAGACAAATGCGGATGACGAATTCGCTGTGCTGCTTGTTCAGGTGGGAGGCGGAGTCCTCGGTCTGGTCGTGGACGGCTTCCGCGAAACGATCGACGTAATTCAGAAGCCGCTGATTGGTCTTTTGTCGGGGCTGTCAGCGTACTCCGGTTCGGCCCTCATGGGGGATGGTTCGGTACTAATGATTCTCAATATCCGGGAGCTTGTCTAATGCCGATCGAATTCATAGCAGACCAAGTCATATTTCGAGATGTAGCGAGTGTGGAGGAAGCGGAAGCGCTCCTCGAACAACTGCAGACGTCGCCGCGCGCAACAGTCGGTCTGGCAGCATGCACTCATCTCCACACCGCAAACCTCCAGGTGTTGATGGCGGCTCGTCCGGTGATCGCAAATTGGCCGGAAAACATCGAACTGCGGGCCTGGCTGGAAGGGGCTTTGAAACCAGTGTTGGGAGGGTCTTTGGATGGCAATGACGATTCTCGTAGTCGATGATTCGGTCACCATGCTAATGAGCCTGGAGACCACGCTGACCATTAACGGTTTTCAAGTGGAAACCGCCAAAGATGGTCAACTGGCGCTGGACAAACTGAAGGGCGGCATCAAACCCAACCTGATCCTCACGGACATCAATATGCCGGTCATGGGGGGCTTGGAACTGATTGGCAAAGTGCGCGCGCTTCCCGGTTTTCGTTTCACTCCGATATTAACGCTGACGACGGAAAGCGAAACCGCTAAACGGAGCGAGGGGAAACGTCTCGGGGCCACAGGCTGGCTGGTTAAACCGATTGCCGGCAACGATCTTATCAAGGTGATCAAGCAAGTACTGCCGGGAGCGTAGACTGTGGTTCAAGCCAACAAAAAGATTCAAGACATTGGATACGAATCCGGAGTGATTCAGGAGACAATCGACTCGGAGCTGGCCCGCGTCCGTACCGGACGCGTAACTATGACGAGAGAGCTTACGGATTCCCAATCCTACATCGATGTCATGCATGGACAGATTGGCGATTCACTGCTGGAATCTGAGCGCGAGGTTATGTCCGCCATCGAGCAAATTGGCAGCCTGATTACCAACTCCGCTCAGCAGCGGAAAAGCATCGCAGTTTCCGTTAAGAGTGGCAAGGACCTCACGGAAGACACTCGTGCACGGGTTGAAAACAACAGAAAGACCGTTGCCAGGATTGAAGGGCAGTTGAACGAACAGACCAGCGAAGTGCGATCCAACCTGGCGCGCATCCAGGGCTTGGCCACTGAGATCTCGGCCTTAACGCCTCTGATCAAGGGGATTGCCGCGATCGCCCATCAGACCAAGATGCTCGCGTTGAATGCAAGAATTGAAGCAGCGCGCGCGGGCGATGCCGGACGCGGATTTGCCGTGGTCGCCAATGAGGTAAAGGATTTAGCCTCGCTAAGCGACAAGGCTGCTGCCGATATTTCCAACATGATCGACTCTGTCTGCATCAAAGTGGACGTGGAAATGACCAATGCTCAGAACGCTCTTGACAAGCACGAGTCAAATGGGGCCATGAGCCGTCTCATTTCCGAGATCGGTGAAATGCAGAAGCATTTCTCAAATAGCAGTGAACTGCTTCTCGATGTAATCGCCGGGGTAGATGCAAACTACTCGGAAAATGTTACCCGTCTTTCAGAAGCATTGGGGCATATTCAATTCCAGGATGTGATGCGGCAGAGAATGGGGCACGTGCAAGAAGCCCTAGTGGAAATGCGTGGGCACCTGGCGCTTTTAGGCGAAAAGACGGACTCCCCTTGCTGGGATGGCCAGCTCGATTCAACATTCAAGGATCTGCTTGCCTCGCACCTCGGTCGTTACCGGATGGCAAGCCAGACCGCTACGCATCTCGCGCTAGTCGGAGAAACGGCGGACAGCAACGACGGACACCCGGCGATCGAGCTCTTCTGAGTATCGAAGGCCGGCGGACTCTCTCCGTGTGTCGCTCACAGCATCGAAAGAAAAGATGCAGCACAAAAGTTGCCAGTTCTTGGATGAGGGTTGAGAACCTCAATCCTATTTCCTCGTAAGACCCGCGAGCATACCCAAGCCTCCTTGACCCCATCGCAAACTGCGAAACTTGCGATCAACTGGCCAGCAGAAGCGGAGTTTCTGCTGACGAGAACCATTGATTCTCAAACTCATCCAAGGGTAGAGGCCGGCCGAACAGGTAACCCTGAAACTTATGGCAGCCAAGTTGGGTGAGAAACTCCCGTTGTTGCACGGTTTCCACGCCCTCGGCGATGACCGGCATAGCCATGGCGCGGCTTAACGAAATGATGGTTTGGGCAATGGCCGCGCTACTCTCGTCCGATTCAATGTCGGAGATAAAGGAGCGGTCGATCTTTAGTTGGTTCAGCGGCAATCTTTTGAGGTAGGTCAGCGACGAATATCCGGTGCCAAAATCGTCGAGCGAGAATCTCAAGCCATGCAACTTGAGTTCCTTCATTTTGTAGATGATTTCGTCAACGTTCTCGGCCAACAAGCTTTCGGTGAGTTCAAGCTCCAGGTTCCTCGGATTGGCTCCTGTCTGGTCGAGCACCGCCAACACCTGTTCGACAAAGTCGGGTTGGCAAAACTGGCGTGCGCTGATATTGACGGCAATCGAGAGGCGGGAGGACTGCGGGTGATTGGCCCATGCGACAATCTGCTTGCAAGCGGCATGGAGCACCCATTTTCCCAAGGGGAGAATCAGCCCGCTTTCTTCGGCCAGCGGGATGAATTCACCTGGAGGCAGCAGCTTGCGATGGGGGTGGTTCCAGCGAATCAAGGCCTCTGCGCCAATCAGGCGGCCGCCATCGATTTGCGGCTGATAGAAGAGGACAAACTGTTTGGATTCGATCGCCTGACGAAGCTCTCCTTCCAGTGCGGCGCGCGCGTTGATGGCCGCCTGCAAGGCTGGGGCGAAGAAGCGCATGGCATTGCGGCCCGCTGCTTTGGCTTGATCCACAGCGATATCCGCCTGTTGCAGGGCCTGGTTTGAACCTTCTCGCCGATTCTCGAAAACGGAGATACCAATGCTGGCGCTATTTCGGATTTCGCGGCCGTCTAGTAAAAAGGTCCTGGAAATGGTGGCCAGAATCTTCTCGCCGACGGCCTCGGCCTGTGCTGCGGCATTCTCGGGGATCTCGCTCAGGTCTTCCAGCATCAACACGAATTCATCTCCGCCAAGCCGGCCCACGGTGTCGGCGTCGCTTGCGCAGTCGGCAAGGCGCCTGGCGGCTTCCTGCAACAACGCGTCGCCAGTTTGATGGCCAAGAGTGTCGTTCAAATTCTTGAAGTTGTCCAAGTCGACCAAGAGCAAGGCACGCATGCGCCCCGCGCGCGCCCCGACGGCCGGAGGACGGTTCAGACGATCGAGCAGCAATCGGCGGTTGGGCAGTCCGGTCAACGGATCAAAGAAGGCGAGATTGTGGATCTGATCTTCGGCGGCCTTAGCGTTGGAAACATCCCGGGTGATGGTAAGCATGCAGTCGACGCCGTCAATCTGAATGATCGATGCCGTCATAAGCCCCCAGATTGGCTCTCCGTTTTTCTTGCGAAATTTGAATTCCACGTTTCGGCATTCGGAAGTCCCGGCGAGAATTTCAGTCACTTCCTCAAGATCGCGATGATCCGACCAGAGGTGGATATCCAGCGAGGTCCGTCCGATGACTTCGTCCCGCATGAATCCCGTCGCGTCGAGAAATGCCTGGTTTACGTCGACATATTGCTGGTTGTCGACCCGGCTGATGGTGATGGAATCGATGCTGTTTTGAAATACCGTGCGATATCGTTCCTCGCTCAGCCGAAGGGCACGGGATGACGAGGCGAGGCACTCTTCGACCGCCTTGGCAGCGGTGACATCCCGGATGATGGACAGGACGCAGTCGGCGCCGTCAATTTCAATCGCCGACACCGAGATCAGTCCCCAAAAGAAATCACCATTCCTTCTCCGGAGATGTACTTCGAAGTCTCTCAAGGCGGAGTTGCGGCGAACATCTTCTGTCATGCGAGTGCGTTCGCCCAGATCCGTCCAGATGCCAAGTTCCAGCGAAGTTCGGCCGATGACCTCCTCGCGGGAATAGCCAACGAGATCGAGAAGCGCCTGATTGGCATCAAGATATCTGCCGTCGTCAAGGCGGGTCAGGCTCATGGCGTCAATGCTGGTCTGGAAGGCGGTGCGATAGCGCCTCTCACTTTCGACGAGGCGATCGGATGCTTCTTGCAACAGGGCCTCACTCTGCCTGATTGCCGTGATGTCGATGTGCTCGACAACCGCCCTGAGATGGCCATGGGAAAAGAATGGAGTGACTTTGCCGATGAACCATCGCCTTTTCTCAGGCGAGTGACAAGAATACTCCTGAGAGAATCCTTTGGATTCTCCGCGCAACACATCGCGAATCCCGGCAGCGAATCGAGCTGCCCCCGCAGCTTCAGGGCCGACAGCCGCGTCGCACACTTCCAGGTAGTTGGCTTGCTCGTTGAATTGGCCGTGCGCCTGGAATCTCGGCAGGCGGCCGTCCCCGTTTGTCTTGCGGTTAGCCTCCGCGAACTCTCTCCATGGCCGGTTCACTGCGAGGATAGCGCCAGTGTCGTCCAGCACGCAAAGGGTGGTCGAAAGTGCATCGATGGTTGACAGGGCAGAAACCTGGGAGTCGCACAGGGCTTGTTCGGATTCCTTGCGCTCGGTGATGTCCCTTATCACGCCGCGCATCTTGAAGGGCTTCCGGTTAGCCTCGAATTCCAATCTTCCGATTCCATGAACCCAGCGCACTGCCTTGTCGGAGGCGCGAACGATACGGTATTCCTTGTCAAACGCCTTTCCTTCTCCAACCACCCCGGTGTTGAAATACTCCTCCATCATGGTCCGGTCTTCCGGGTGGATGATCTCGAACCAAGACGCAAGCGCGTTCTCGCGCCGGCTCTCGATGCCAAACAACACATCCAGAAAGGGCGAACCTTTCCACAATCCAGCCGGAATGTCCAGAACATAGGAGCCAAGAGCGCCGATTCTCTGCGATTCCTCCAGGAAGTCCGTGCTGTCGATCAGGACAGGGAGATTGGACGCGGCAAAATGGTGCTGAGCGTGGCTTTCTGAAGCATCGGAAGCCTCCCCGGAGAGGGCAGAATCTCGCTGACGGAGAGAGGTCGCGGAATGGAGGCCGTCGAGGCTGCTTGCGCCGAATGCCCCAATCTTCGATCCATCCCTCCTGGGCTTCATCTCTCCCATATCGGAAGAGGGAGGGGAAAGTTTCAAGCGGGCTTAGCATTCTCGGAGGTTCGCAAGGGAGAATATCCGCCGGCGGCACCGGCACCAGGGGGGGTACTTGTGCAGTTCTGAACTGCAATGCTCCGCGGACTGTGGGACACTGCGGCCGGGGGCAGCAAATGGCGAAGAAGGCAGAACGCACCCGCAATCATCGAATCACAACGATCACCGACGAAGAAGCGATCCAGGTACTGCAGTGGCTGCAGCGGGTCGCCGACGGGGATATCCCGGATGCGGCCAACGGAAGGATTGTCGAGGTCCTCATCCGGGGAATGAGCCCGATTAATGAGCAGAAACATGCTGCGTAGGCGAGAGGTAGACGATTACGCGCGGATCGTGAGGGAGCGGCGCTGCCGGATCGGTCGTGAAAGGCGCCCCGGGCTACCGCATATGCCATAGGACTTCAGCAAGCCGAGCATTAGCGCCGTGCCGACATAGAATGCTGATCCGGCATCAGCCTACCCCGCCGCAGGATTAGGCAGTTTCGCGGTGTCGCGGCCCGGCCGGTGTGAAAGAGATGCGCCGGGAAGGTGGACGCCACTTGGTCGAAGAGTGGAATGGAGCGTCGTCGGCCAGCAATGTCAGGTTCTTGCGCGGTGATCCGAGCGAAGGCGAAAGGCGCGGTCGGAGACAGGGACTAACGAGGTGACGAGTGCAGATCCGCCAAGATCCGGGAATACATATTTCTCGCATGTTGGCAGATCCCAGTGGACTGAGGAGACTTCTCTACTCCAGAATCCGGGGCAGGCTGTACTCGCACTCAGTGTATTGGCCCTTTGGGGCCTCTCCGCCGGAGGGCGTGCTCAACAATCAGGAATTTTTCAACTCGTCCTGCGGTCCATTCTGGCCTTTTACCCACGTCGGATTTGTTCATATACTTTCGACGATCAAAGTCGGCAAAATTGGTTGAACGGGTGCACACTGCGATAGTTGGTCGCCCACAAAACTTGCGGTCCCGCTGCGAATGCCAAGGCTGATCTCACAGTCACCAGGTTTCCCTCCGATTGCCAGGCGCCATCGGCAAGCAGGCAGCGGAGGATCTGACCCGCTTTGCCAAAAATCATTGCACTCGGCATTCGGCTAGAAAAGGGTCCGCTGTGCCGCTGTCACCAGGATCGGATCGTCATAGTGTCTCTCAAAAATCGATGTATTGACCCACGGATGCGGTTGAAACTTCGGCAGCTCCTTTAACTGCCGGAGCTTCGCTACGCGGTCATCTGTTTCGCCAGCCCAAGGCTGTAAGGAATACTCCGGAAACGGAGTTCGCCCCTCAAATGCGACTTTGGCCGCGAGCGATGTGAGGAACACCATACAGCCCGCCTGCCGGGCGGCAGTAGAGATGAAATCGGCGTCGGCGATGGTCAACTCGCCGCCGCCGAGTCCACCTGTCTCGCCGAGGATCAGTAAACGGATTCTCGCGATTTTAAGCATCTTCGCGAGCTCCGGAAACATTTGCTCGACCGTATGCCGAGGGTCCGAAGCGAAAGGCAGGAAAGTCAGGAATTTGTGGTTCGGCCTTGCATTTGCGAAATGAACTATCCTTCGGACGTCGAAGTGAGACTCGATGTTTGTTCCGATGGACAAGTTCCGCGGCCATGTCATGCCCTTCGTAAAGGCGGACTGAATTTTCGCCAGCCGGGCGATGTGCCCCGTCTGGAGGTGGAAATGATGCCACTGCGCTGCATGCATCGTGCGCAGGACTTCCTCAATGACTGCACCATCGATCGCGGGGTCAAGCAGATCGAACCTGTCGCCGATGTAATAGCGACTCGACGCCTCTTCGCCGAGCACGCGATACAGTCGGTCCAGGTAGATCAGCAGTTCTTCGCTCTCCCCGGCACCTCTCAGCCCGAATAAGTCGAGGCACTCGTCTCCAAAGGGGAACTCCGGCGACTGGACAGGTTCCCGAACCGCCCGATGGGCTGAAGCTGTGCTGATCTTGTGCGCAATCGGCTTGGCCGCAGACGGCTGCTCCTGCGAGGGCTCAGGAGGAGCTGGCTCAGGCGGCAGTTGCGGGTCCTGCGGAGTTAACCCCAGAAGCTCTTCGAGCTTGCGGAGCAGGCTGCGCTCTGCGTCCTTGCGTTGCTCTTCTGGCATAGGCGCGACATGACTGAGGATATGGCTCAAGATATGGTCGCAGAGCGCATCTTCGGACATCACGGCGCCGGGTTCCGTGGAGCGTTCGCCCGGGCGAAACGCCGACTGATCTGCGGGGTTATCACCTGTGTTCTGCGGTGACGACGAAGCCTGCTTCCTCACCGCTCGCGCGGCGCGCTTTTCCGCTTGGCGCGTCTCGTGAGCGTGCTGAACAAATCGGTCTGCTTCTTCGGCCGTTTCCCCGTCCGGGCCTCCCTTCAGCTTCTCCACGAGGGCGAAGCTCTTTCCTGTCGCGGGGTCGAGGCCGGCCCGCAGCATCGCCTCGCGGCGCAACGGCGTGATCTCATCGGCATGGTTGGTGCAGGCGAGGATCTGATAAAGAACACGGTGATCCTCGAACCCCAGCGCTTCGGCGATGATCGTGGCGATCTTTACCCAGCATCGGTTCTCTTTGAAATGCTTCTGGTATCGACGGAGGGCGAGGCCTAGTTGATAACGCGTGTCCGTGAAGCTGCTAACGGAGTGGACGAGGCTCTTGCGGTCTTTGACGATCTCCTCGGTGACCTGCTTGATCAATGCCTTTTCAAGCCGCTCAAGCTGATCTTCCAAGTTTGAAAACTTTTCAATTCTTGATTTACGCATTTTAGGGTTAACTCGCTTTCTCCACCCCGGCCCGGCCCCCCCTGCGCGGAAGCGGCAGCAAGCAGGACAGGTCAGTCCAGTGGAATATTGAATGGAGACTAACCTGAAGCGAGGTTGCAACGTAACGTCTAGGAGTGCACAAAGATTGCTGGGCGCAAAAAAATGCAAAAAACAGAAACCCGAAAGCGATTCCGAAGAGAAAATGACGGGTGGCGGAGTGGGCAGGGCACTTATGAGAAGAGGAGGCAATTATCAGCTGTGGTTCAAACCGGGACAATTCCGAAGCTGAGTTCTCCCCTACAATCCCAAGCCTGACGCGGCGTTGCGGGTGAACATCTCTCCGGCCTCATACCTGTCCAGCATTTTCGAGTCCGGCTTGTGGCCAGACTGGCGCCGGATCCGGTATTCCGGAACATTCCGGCGGGCGAAGACTGTGCTCAGCTACGTCGTTCACTTTCAATCCAGCGCGGGCCGCGGCCTGCTTGTGGATGTGAACCAGACTGTCCGGGCGCAGGCCAAAGGGCGAGACCCTCTGCTTCTGATCGATGGCGAGAAAGACGAAGCCCGCGACGATGCCCGCACTGGGCACGTCGCCTCGTCCATTCCGTATGGGCCGACTTTGAGGCCGGCGGATTCCTGGTCGATCTTCGACTTTTGGATGGTGACCAGAAATCCTTCGGGGCCGGCTCCAGATTTTCGACCATCAGTCCTGCGCTCTCGGATCGCCGCGCCGCCATCGCATACGAGATCAACAGAAGCGCCTGAAGTGACTTGCGATATTCGACCGGCTCCAGTCTGGCCTGGAGGCCCCTCACAGCAACCCTTTTTTCTCACTTTCGGAATATTCCGAGTGATCGTCGGAACAAATGTTCAGCACCAACGGGCCGGCTCATCGTGTATTTTTTCCGATCTACTTTCTATGTCGGAATTCAGAATGAGGCATCCTAAACGCTCAAATGCAGTCGAACGCATGCGTGCGCAAAACCAAAAACACTCGATATTGGCATAGAAACGAAGGTAGAGACAGGCCCTGCGCGCCGAAAAAAGTCAATGCAAAGCAAAAAGGGTCCTCGTAGACGTTACGCCCGAGAATGCAACCTCTGTACAGTTTTTGCAGGATTCAGAAAGCTCCCAGATTCCGGACATCGGTCTGGTAGTCGAGGTTTACGAGTCTCAAAGGAAAAACGATGAAAGAACAAGAAACAAAAGCCTTAAAAGTCAAGGTTGATATGACGGCTCTATTTAGGTTATTGCGAAGCCGAAGATTGCGAGCGGCGTACGCGAAATTTCTTCTTTTGACCGGCGGACCTCGCGACGGTGCATGCCTGCTCCTGGTGATGGATGGCTTGCATCGAGGCTTCCTGAAAATGCCATTTTGGTCCCGGTCAGTGATTTTCAGGGACTGGCCTCTGCTTGCAATAACACTACTCAAGAACGCGGGGATGCTTCTCCGTGAGGTGGGTCAACATCTATGGCCGCCAGAGCGGAAGAAAACGGATGAGAACGGCCTGGAGTACAAGATGCACCCGATGTACGGGAGAATCCAGGATCATCCCCTTTACGCCATGCTGTGCAACAGCCACGAATCCGAGGGACTCTGCACGGCGTATACCGGCCTTCATCTGCAGATGCTGCATGCTCGGTGGATCACGGCTTGCGAAGCGGCCCGCATGAGCGGGAAGAACCCGATCGAACTGCTCACGGAGGGCTCCATCCCAGGCCTCCAGCGCGAGTACGCCTACGCATGTGCGCTGACCGCCCGTCACCTCTCGAACGCTGCGTACGAGGACCTGATCAGATTTCTTCGCCCGGATTGCCGGCCCCACAGATTCAGGCGACTTCTGGGGAAGAAAGTGGAGCTTCCGGACGGAGAGCACTACGACTACAGCTATAAGATGATCCGCCGGTGCTGCCTCAGATCGGGCGGGTCGGTCTCCAACAGGCAAGGTGGTCATGGATTCGTCCGCCTGCGCATACCGCATGAGCGCGAATTCGTTGATTATGGCTGCGGGCGGCTGGGCATGTGGCTGCCCAAAGATGACGAAGGCGAGAACACCGGGGAAATCCTTTACGAGGCCAATCCCGCCCTTCAGAAGCCACTCATGGCTGCAGCGCTCGAACTGGGGCTTTCTCCGCTTGAATTGGTCGGCGGTGACGCAACCGTACGCGAAAAGGTGCACGGCGCCAAAAACACGGGGGAAGCCGCCGCAGTTTCAAGGTCGGCATCACGAACGCTGGAGATTGATAAGAGTCACTTTCCCTTCGCGAAAGGGCACCTCCGCCTTGAACAGTTCCGGCGCCGCATTCTTCCGGCGTTGATTGAGGCCGAAAAAGATCCGGACATCGGAAACGCAGATCTACTCGTAGCATGCATCGTTGCGGCTTTGATTGATTCAGGGCGGCCCGTTGAACACTTGCCTTGCCTGCATGCAGGACGGCGTGCCGAGACTGAATTCTCCTATCGGCCTGGTTTGCCGGGCGAATCAGGCCGGTGGTTTTGGAGCGCCATCCAGCCCGACTATAGATCCGTGATCACGGTTCCGCAAGAAATGGCGCAGCCAAGATCCAACTATCTGGGCTTCGCCGCTTCACCGCTTGCTGCGAAGATCATGTCAAAGTTCAGTTCTCGCGCCGGCATCCCCTCAGGCATTCTGTTCCGCGCCAAGGCGGACGTGAAGAGCCTGGCCAACGCCTGGATCAAAAAGCACGATCCATCCGGCCAGGCAACGCTGCACAATCTGTCGCAGCTTCGCGGCGAGATTTTGAACCGTCTTACCGGCGGCGAAAGCGCCGTCGTATCGCTCGTGCTTGGTCAACGGGAGCCACAGGTGTCCACCGAGCTCCATTACGCGATTCTCGGCCTTGAGGAAGCTGACGCGCTATGGGCCGAGAGTAGCCGGATCCTGTGGTCAACGGACCCAAGAACCGGCATCCCCCGAGATTTCAGGACAAAGAAGAGCATCGAGGGTTGCAAGATCATTGGCATTCGCGCATTTCCGCGGCTGGCGTGGGTGCGACAGGTCATCGGCATGCTCCAGGCGGCTTGCAAGGTGTTCTCCACCATTCCGGTCGAGGAGTTTGACGCCAGGCTGCACCGCGAGATCCTCAATGACGCCGTCATGTACCTCGTGTGGCACCAGATGTTCGCATTCGCGACGCGAGCTATTATCGACGCCTATCAGAGTCACAAAGAATTTGCTCCCGATTCCGGAATCGGCAAGCTCAGCGACAAAGACTTCTCTGATCATCACAAAACGCGCCTGGTCTGGGCTTGCGACCTGTTGCTCCCTCATATGGCATGGATGGAGCAGCGGCTTCGCGAAATCCATATCAAGCTGACCGGTTCAGAACCCCCCGAAGACCTTACCGCCTGGTTCATTGACGTGGAGTCCGGGAAGATCGTTCCTATCACCCCGTCGACGATCGTGAGGCAGCTCGGAGAACGGTTCCCGTTTGAGGCGAACATCCCGCGCAAGATCATGCGCCATCTGGTGCGGGCTGGCGGAGTTGATCTGGAACACACGGGCCTGAGCCATGAGCAAGCGGAAGTGTACATGGGCCACTGGTGGCAAGCCCGGGAGCCATGGTCGCCATTCTCAGGGTTTGATTGGCCGCGATACATCGAACAGCTGAAAGAACTGATCCCAAAAATTCTTGAAGATCTGGGGTTCGCTTGGATTCCGGAGGGAGCGCATCATGGCCTCATACAGTGAAATGCTTGACAGCATCCTTGACCGGTCGAACGCGGCGGCGGTGAGAAAGCTCCGCGCACAACTGTCGGACACATTCTCTTCCAACGAGGTTTTTGAGATCGAGAAAGTCGTAGTCACCGGCGCCGCGCCCGGGAAAATCGACAAGCTGCTTCCCATCGTCTGGGCCAAGATCGCCGCCCTCGATCCTGGGGCCGGAAACTCCCTGGGCGCAAATACGAGTCACCACTACCCGAAGTATCACAATATCCTTGACGCAGATTTCCCCGCGGCAGAGAAGGCCCTTGCCGCTGCGGAGAGTTGGCTGACTCAGGCGGCCCGTTCAGGCCGGCAATCGCTGCCGAGCGCAACTCTAATGGCGGCTCGTCTGGCCGTCACAGCAATCATCGAAATGCAGATCCTTTCGGTCAAAGCCATCAAGGGGTTGCTCGAGTCCGTTCGCGAAGAACGCGTGATGGAGTTTGCCACCGGCCTGGTTTCGATCCCTTTCGAGGTTGTGATGCGGCGAGGATGGCCCGCACAGGAGGGGTGGGCCAATCTGGAAGGCTGCGGGCGCACTGTCTTGAACAAGATCGAACGACAGCGCAAGTCCCCGGAGTGGAACACGGCTTTCGAGAAACTCTGCACGCTCGAGCCGGATAAAATGATCGCCGAAATGGACGCAGCCATCGCCGCCGGCTGTCCGAGCGACCATGCATTCACGATCGACGATCTGGTCGATGCGGCCTGCGTCATGGCGATCGAGCACATGCCAAGTGCGGTGCGCGCGGTTCGATGCGGCGTCGCGATCTCATACGCGCCGGAATTGGCGGCGGCGCGCCGGCTCACGGGCAAACGACTCAAGCCCTACCCGGAGTCCGACACGCCAACGAGGGAGCTTGATGCAGAGGACGACGGCAACGAGGATGATGGCGATGGCGAGCCGGACCAGGACTGGGAGCGGATGCTGCGCGCCACAGTCAAGAAGAGCGGTGTTGATCAGGGGAAACTGAAGGAACTTGCAGAACTTGAGGAGCAGGCCGCTAAGACCATGGCCAAGTTCGTGGTCAGGATTCTCCACCTGAAAGCGTCGACCATCTACACCTACACGTGGAAAATTGCCAACAAGTTGATGCCAATACTGGGCAAGCAGGATCCCGGCGAGCTAACTCTCGACGAATGGGAGGACCTCGCCCAGGCGGTACTTGACGAGGAGGCGTTCTACCACCAAAGAATCTACTCCGGGCCCCAGGACCGCGATGCCGCAGGCTATGCGCGCGGGCTGATCAAGGCGTTGCGCAGCTTCGTGCGGTGTTTCTGGAGCGGGAAGGACGAGCAGAAGGAGTTCAATGCCGCTCTCCCCAGCTCCGGGTATGTTCGGGTGATTCCAGACATGATCACGGTCGATGAATTCCGGCGTGCCCTGAACCGTCTGCATAGCTGGCGGGTTGACGGGAAGAAGAGCTACCTCATCCGTGCCGCGCGCGTCGCCTTGATTCTCGGTTTCCGGCTGGGACTGCGCATCGCCGAACTTGCATACCTCCGGGTGAGCGACTTCGATCTGGCGGACGAAGGCGGAGATCTTGTCCTGGCGAATCTTCACCTGCGTGTTCGCCCGTGGCTGCTGAGAAAGCTCAAGACGGCGAACGCGGACCGCGACCTTCCTATATCGGTCCTGATTCCGCGGGATGAACTCGAAGAGGTAATGGATTTCGTTCTTGATTCGCTAAGGTTGGGCTGTAAGGGCGCTCCCCTTTTCGGTCGGGAGCGCAGTCGAGGCAAGGTCATGAAGTTTCCGCGCGTGATCGAGATTCTGAAAAAGGTATTCAATGGGAAGGGCAGAGAGTGCATTCACCGGAATTTTCATTTTCACCTGTTACGTCACTCTGCCGCCAATCTCTGGCTGCTGAAATTGTGGCCTGGACTTCACGAAGTGGCCAACCAGGTCTTCAAAGATCATCATCCGAAGACTCTGGAGGAAATCCGCGACACGGAGAAGTTCCGATTCGATTTGATGGGCACGACCGAGATCCGGGGCGAGGACATTCAGATTTGTGCCCTATTGCTTGGCCATGGGTCAGGTGCGGTATCAATGCATCACTACCTGCATGTTTTGTGGTGGTGGACGGGGGTGAAGAAAAGTTCTGAGGCCCGATAAGGCGGAATTTACGGGCCCCATGTGACTACGATCACGTCGCCTGAAGCTCTATAAGCCAAGGCCATGCGCCGAGTTTTTGGCGAACACGTCATCGATCCTTCTGTACCTCCGGACCATTTCCACGCTGGTGTGGCCTGTCTGGGCCATCACCGCGGCCTCGTCGACGACGTTGTTCGCCAATGCGCATTGCGTGACGTGGCCGGCACGGAGGCTATGGGCTCCTATCCGTGTGGCGTCCATCCCGGCGCGGCGCAGCCTTCTTCAGAATTCGTCCGAGCGCGTCGCTTCTCAGACCCTGGTGCGACACGCGGCCATGCCGGTCGACCGCCCTGAAGACAAGGCCGTCGCGAAATCGAAGCGGCTTCAAGCCATGCAGTGAGTGCGCTCACCGGCAGCTTTCCGGGTGGGCTCCGTGAGGAATGCCCACGCAGCGGCCTTCTCCATCAGGATCGGTCTTCGAGCGCGGCAGAAAGATCGTGATTCCGGCCGGAGAAAGCGATAGCGATACCACCTCGATCCCGGCCGCCTCGGCGCGGCGAAATCCGCCGGCATACAAAAGGAGCAACAGGGCGCGGTCACGCAAACCGTGCACGCTGTCCGGGCAGTTCGCAAGGATGCGGAGCACTGGTTCGGTCGTAAGGGCCTCTCTTACCTTCGCTGCTGTTCCCAGCGTCCTCCTTATGCCTTTGACCGTTGCGCCGATCAGGGGATGTGCGGTTGATGCCGGATTGTCGGCGTAGCCCGCTGATTTATGGAAGTGCGAAATCGCGCTGAGGCGGCGGGCTGTCGGTGGCGAAGCGCAGATGCAAGCTCAGGTGCGCACAGTACAAGGCTACGGTCTGCTCCGTGGCCGGAAGCGCGACGAAACCATGGGCCCCGCACCACTCGCCGAAATCGCGAAAGTCCGACGCGTAAGCTTTCCGCGTCGATGGCGAGCTCGTGGACTCGATCAGCTGTCTGGCGCGCTCGATGAGCCGTTCAAAGTCCGGATCCGGGACCGGTGAAAGTATTGCGCGTGAGTTCATAGGCGCCTCCTGAAGCGTTGACCGGGATGGAAATGCTGAATCGAGAGCATCGATGATGAATGGTCTTGCAGCCCCCGAAACGCACCGACTCGTGACAGTCGCTGTACAGCGTGCGTCGCACGGAGGGGTCTCCAAGGGTATCGAGGACTTCCTGGATGCACAAAATATCAATCCGGTCGAAAACAGCTGAGATAGTGCCCTCCTAGAGTTCCAATCCAAGTTGTCCTAAGGTAATCTCCACTTTGAGCAAGCCAAAAGCTCGTTCAAACGGAGAACAATATGGCAGAAACCATACCTATTTTGCTTACTCGGGAGCAGGCCGCCAAGAGACTCGGACTCTCGACGCGCATGCTCGCGGCATTAATCAGGGACGACTTCATGGCAGAGACCAGAATCTACGGAGTTTCGCGAATTTCGGTAGATGAGATCGACCGGATCGCGCGCGAAGGAACAAACCCGAGCCACAAACCGCATAACCAGAACAAGCCGGATACTCCGGCTCCAGCAACCGAACCGGAAGCAGAGGACGAAGGAGCGAAGGGCGAGTGATCACCTCAGAATCAGGCCACGGGGCGAAGGCGTTCACCGGTGATGACTGTCAAATCTGGCAAGGCATCGCTGCACGGCTTCGCGCCCAGTGGTGCCAACCAACAACCAGCATCATCTACTCCGTGTGCCGGCAGAGTCGTAAATTCAAGCTGCCGGTCCTGCGTCTTCAAGGTAGGAGGAACCCGTAATGACATACCCGGCCGGCAAAGCTCACGGCAAGAAAGGGCAACCGAGCAACCTTGCCCTCCTCAGCCGCGAGGACTCGCTGGCGGAACCTATCGAGTGGCTCGATTGGCCCGAAGTGAACAACCCGACGTGGTTCGAAACAATCTTGGGACATGTCCATAACCTCAGATACCCCCGAAAGGATTACGCTTCCGGGCATTCGCGGGCGACGACCAGCCACATTGATGATGCGATAAGACGGCTCGCCGAGACGCCTGCCAAGAAGCATTTCCTTCCGATGACAAAACACCAACCTCCCGTACCCGATCTCAGACTTTCGGGTGCTCGCCGCGACCGCGCCATCGAGATCAGCCGGAACCTGCTAGATATCACACGGCGAGATCCCTACCTGATCCGCTTCGTCGCGACGGGGTACTGCTGGGCCGCGAAGGAGAGCATGCGCGTGTACCTCAAGGATCAGCGTGAGGCTGACTTCGGTAAACATTTGATTCTCGTGGTGCGTGACCTTAAGCTCAGTTACCGATTGGTAGGGTTCGACAAGGAGAAGGAACAGACTAACTCCAAGGAGTGGTTGGATTGGCTCGACCTGATTGGAAACGAGGTCATCTTTGAAGGCGTACGCGATCCTTCCAAACCTGCGGAGCTTGGACATCTCGCGATCGACGTCATGATTCCGGAGCTCACGCGGAAAAGCCGTGAGTTCCACGAGGTCATGCTTGCCGCAGCCGCCGCTGAGCTGTGGCGGTGCGTCGCGCCGAGGCCCATGCAATATCAAGAGTCTTTCGACCTCGTAGGCAAAGGCGAAGACCGCTGCTCCAACTGTCCATATTTCCCGCGCCCGGAAGTTGTACCGCAAAGTAGCTTTACGGAAAGAGGTCAAGGCGCGTAGCGCCGGGAATAAATCTATGTCACTATCGGCGTTAAATCCTTTTACACCTGGTCTGGCCCGGAGACGCCCGGGACGAAGCATTTCTCTCGTTATCGCGATATCCTGCCTGATCGTTGAAATGGTCGTTCCGAATCAACCTGGCGGTTTACCGCTGAATTCCTTTCCGATCCACTTTCTATGTCGCAATTCGCAGTTTCGACTCTTCTGCTCGCAAATGCAGCCAAATGCATGTGCGCGCAAAACCACAAGCGCTCTATATCGACATATAAATCTGTGCTGAGATAGTGCTTAGCCGAACAACTAAACGAAATTGAGGTAGATTCGAGGTGTCAAATGTTTATTGATAACTTCAAACCGCAGAAATTCGAAAAAGCCACGATATACACGACCGGTAACGTTCTTTATCGCAACATCGTTCGCATCGACGTTCGCGAGGTAACGTTGTGGGTTGCCCCGTATGCGCAGTACCAACAGAGCGTCTACATGAACTACATCCGCAAGAGAGACCGAAACACCAGATCTCTCATCGCTCCGCGTGGCTATGTGGTCGTGGTGCCTACAGTCCATGCGGTCGACCCGGATGATTTGTTTCTGCCGGCCAACGATGGAGTGTCTTCGACGCGGTATGACATCTGCGATCCAACGTGGCGCTCCGACTTCGACGAGAAGCTCAGCCGCGCCAATGTTCCTATTCTGGCGGATTATCGCGGCTTGGTTTCAAAGTAGTTCTCCGCCGGAGTTGTCGTCCGAACGCTGATAAAACTGAGAGCGTAACTGAAAAAAACACCCCGCGCTCGTCTTTCCATCCCGACTCTGTTTCGTGGCCGGGTACAGAGTGCGGCATTGTGCTGCAGCTGCGATATCGCGGGAACGGGGCAATCATTGAGGTGAGACTGGAGCACGAGAACTTTAGGCGGTGACTCCCATGAGAGAAGGATGCAGGTTTAAGCGCGGAAGCACCTGACCATCCACCGTGGTATGGGGCTGGGCAGCCGCGGCGTGCGACTGGAATGCCCTTCTATGTCAAAAGTCGACTTTTTCAGCACTGCGTGTGCGATCTTCTTCAAATTCAGGTGCCTGCAAACCTGACAAAGCCCATTTCTGGCATAGAAATCAGGGCGGAGACATACCCACGGTCGCGAACCATTTGGTAGATACGCGTGGCGCGAAGCTGTGGATACTGTTCCAGAGTCTCGCGGATGAAGGGCAGATAAGGATCGGTCAGGCAGCTGCGCAACGCCTGAGCACGATTGAAGCGGTCCGATTCAATCGCATGGCGAACCGCATCGGGATGGATTCCAAGTTCGTGGGCAATCGTGCCGATCTTCCAGTGTTCGGCGAAGAAGAGATGACGAACCTGCACACGGGTTTCTGCGCTGATCATCGCGACATCCTAAAATCGTGGGATCTTGGGAAACGGATCGACGAAACGACCAGACCGGCCACACCGGATACAACGAAGAAAGGGCGGACGCTGTTGTCCGACTCCCTCCGCCACACCGGCAACGCCCGCGTGAACGCAAAAGCGGCTGCCGGGACTCTGCTGGTGGCGGTAATCGCTGATCTCGATTCCCATGAAGGGATATTGCGCGGCGAAGAGATCGAAGCGGAACCCTGATCCGTCACGATAAGGGGAACTTGACTGTGACGATGCCGGTACGTGCGCTGCCGATCGCGATGATCTGCTCGCCCCTCAGGACTTCGCTGATGACGGCGGTTGGCACGCCTTCGTTGCTGCCGGCGTGCCGGGACGCGGCAGAATGAACTGCAATAACGCTGTCCGCGGTCGCAGTGCGAACAAAGCCGGAACACTGCATGGCATTTACGGCAACTTCGCTGCCGTAAAACAACTTCTCCAGAATGAACAGTTTCACCTGGATGATCCATTGCGTTGCCAGATGGGACTGGACAACGGCAACCGCTCGTGGCAACGTAGAACCATCTTGTGGATGGCTGTCTGTTTCTTGGGCTGCCTTCAACGGGGTCTTGCCGTTACCAGCGACAAGACCCCGAGTATCGCTCCCGCCCGGACTTCCTCACACAAATAATGATCCAAGAACGATGCTTGATCGATGACGCGCGCCTGCGGCGCGGGATGATATCAAGAATATCTTCTATCCGGCGCTGTTCAGAAAACTACGTTTTCCGATGATCGATGACACGTATCTGCAGGAAGCCTGAAAGGTTGTGGGCTGCATCCATCTCCGGGGATGAAATGGAATGAGGGCAAGGTGCTGCATGGCCGCAGAGAGCTGGAAGCGTGTGTGCGATCCGGGACCAGCGTCTCCTCCGCGGTCATTCATGGAATCAAGGCTGAGGAATGGGATAAGAGCGATTGGCCTGAGACCATGGAGGCGGCCAGGCAGACTGCCCGTGGTCATTCTCGAATCGCCAGTCCCGGCGGCCAGGGAGCGGGGTATGCCGTGAATCGCGGTGTTATGCGAGACTGGCCGGGTCCCCGTCGACAGCCACCCAATTGGCCTCTAATACAGCACCGTTCTTTTCCCGGGATTAGCAAATTCCGTTGGCGTTCAGATGACTGGAGTACTTTTTGTCGGTGCCTTGAATGTGGATGGTCAGCCAGTCCTTTAGAAAATCCAGGGCCTCGATTGAGAGCGCAACTTCGCCGCTCTTGTACCTTGATTGCAACGCCTCTGCCTGCTTCACTAACTCCGCGTGTTCTTTCTTGTGCTCAACAGCGGGATATCCGGTCTTGGCAAAGAACTCTTCTTCGCGGGCGAAATGGAACTTGGTGTACCTGACCAGGTCATCAAGAACTTTCCCGACAACTTCCTTCCCCTGTCTGTTCTTCATCCCTTCATACAGGCGGTTCAGCATATCAACCAGTTTCTTGTGGTCGTCGTCTGACGCTTTTACGCCAACGCTCAGGTTATCGTTCCAGTTAAAAAAAGCCATTGACGCTGTTCTCCTTGACCAGGCCCACACGCGTGCAGGCGGGTATGGCTCTATCGGCCATTTGCGATCTTTGTTCAATTGTGTGAACAAAAGACGGCGTTCTGACGAATCGAGGTGGGAATCAGACGCGAAGGGCAACGCCGAGATCGTGAGCATCAGCGCCGTTGATTATGCATGCAAAGGGGACTGCTCCCGAGTGGTGTTGAAGTAGCTGACGGAGTGTGAATGGCTTGCCGGCCGAACCTCGTCCAGATCGATCAACCCCTCTTCCGCCAGCCGCAGGGAACAATTTGCCAGCACGGTTTTCGTGAAGCTCCACCACGGCAACAGGGGAAAGGCTGAACCAAGCACCTTTTCGGTGCCGTCATTTTCTACTATCGCCAAGTAGAGCCGATCTCTTTCCATCCTTCGCTGGTATGCGCTCGCAGCGAAGAGATGGGTGTGGATTCCCTGGCCCCTATTGATCTATCGAGCCGAATTGCCGATAGAATAGCTGACTGCAACAGCGAAAGCCTGCCCGGCAACTTCCCCGCCCAGCGAGTCGAGAGAATTCTCGGGATCGAAAGACGGAGGAAGGAAGATGGGAACTAACGGCAAGCACGAGCACGAGAAAGACCGAGACAATCACCAGCACAACGGAAAGGCCTTTCAACAGTAACACCGGATCAAGCGATTCCATCTGTCGCTTCAGAGCTTCTTTGATTTCAGAGGAAACATCATCTCGCAGAAGCAGTCTACCGCAAGGTGTTTCCGGGAGTTCATACTTCTTGTGGACTCGCGCGCCTTCCCGAGTCTTCGACTTCAACTTAAAGGATGGCTGGAAGAAGTTGATGTAGAGGCGGGAAGATTCATAGAGTCGACGCAATGCCGCGGTTTCACTGAGGCCTTCCAGCCGGCCGTAACCAATCAGCTTGCGAACAATCGCCCCGTTCTTCTGTTCGACCCATGCCTGGTCGTTCTTTCGATACGCACGGCTTCGGGTGAAGACGATGCCATACTTCTGGCAATACTCCCACAACGTGTCGTTCATAAATGCGCTGTCGTTATCTGTATCGATTCCCAAGCAGGGGAAAAGGAAGCCTGGGCCGCAGGCCGGTGATGGCTTCTACGATAAGGGCCTGTTCCCGAACAGGCATGGCCACGCACTCAGTCCAGCCAGAGGCCACGTCCGTCAACACCAACGAATGTACAAAGGTGCCCACCGTATTCGTTCCGCAATGGACTACCATGTCCATTTCCATGAAGCCAGGACCAACACCTTCCCAATCTGCAAAGGTACGAATAGGAACCAACTTCCTCACGCGGTTTAGTCGAGAGGAGTTTTTCTTACGCCTTCCTGATGCTCTTTCTCTGACAGAACGAAGCAGGCGATCGATGGTAGCTGCACTTATGGCCAGCAGTTGCTCCTTCACCCCATCCTGCAAATGCAGATGCCCGTGGCGCTCCATGGAATCGATTAACGATGGCAACAGAGACTTCAACCGTTTACCGCAAATCCGGTCCGATGCCTCCCACAACACAATCAGTGCTTCTTTCACCGCTTCCTGGTAGGTGCGGTGCCCAACCTGTCGCCCTTGCTGGGTGCGCCCCTCCGTGGTCAGCAGCCGGATTGCGTGCTTGCGGTGATAACTTGTCAACTCAACGAACTCATCCAGGATCAACTTCTTCCCGTTTCGATCCGCCGCTTGATAGCGTTGTCTGATAGCGGCCGTCAGATCTCGGCGCGTAGTCAGCTTGATCTGTCTCCTCATTGTCGCCCTCCGAGGTGCCCTCACCTTGGGTACATTTTCAATGAGGCAACGACCCCCGCTCGGTAACAAAAATGGCGAGTCAATGCGCTCGCGAATTTCAATTGTCGCTGATCAGGTCCTGCTCGATCAGATTGTTCAGATACTTTGAAGATCGTAGCTTCGTTCGCGTGGGCAACAAACCGTCGGTTCGCATCTCGCGAACAGCGCGATGCGAAGCCGCATAGCCGTCGAGGGTGATTGTAAGTGGCGGTTGCCCCTCATGCCGGATTGCCTTCTTAAAGAAGGCCTTGGCTGCCGATACATCGCGCGTCCTGCTGAGCCTGAAGTCTATAGTCTGTCCACATTTGTCTACTGCTCGATCGAGGTAAGTCCAATGGCCGCGCACCTTGACCTAGGTCTCATCAACTCGCCATGAGCGACCAGCAGGGAACCTTGTGCCCGCTGAGCATAATGGCCCCAATGGCTGTCAGAGTCGACAGCGATATCCAGAGCCACGCACACAATTATGCGCGAGGCCGTGGAATCTGCGTTGTGGATTTTCCTTAGAGGTTTACTATGCCCGAAAGCCACTTGGGGTTTAGTGATCCCGATCACGTCTTCATGTTTAGTCCGCGCTGGTCGTGCGACCGAGGCGTGTCCATGCTCACTTAAGATTGTCATCTTGGAGTGGCATTACTTCATGCGCTGGGGGGCTCAATCTGGGAAGAAAAGCGTTGAGGATTGTATCGAGTGGGGTTGTGCCAATGCGTCAGCATCCGCCAAGAATCGGAGCCAGGGCCTGCTGTATGTCCTCCGGAGTGAACGGCTTCGAGATAAGGAACGTCGCACCCGAATTCATGGCGATGTCCCTGATCCCAGTCGATGTCTCTGATGTAATAAAACCGAAAGGGACATGATTTTGCGATGCTCTCACCTGCATGAGAAGATCGATTCCGGACATTTCCGGCATGTTCCAGTCTGAAAGAACCAGAGAGGGCTTTTCTGCGCTGAGCTTTTCCAAAGCCTGAATTCCGTTTTCTGCTTCGCCAATTGCGAGCCCGCGATAGCCGGCCTGCCGGATCGTTCGCTGGATGATCATTCGCATCGTTCGGCTGTCATCCACCAGAAGAATATCCATTTGCAAATCCCCTCACTGAACGAATGCGGGAACGAGGAAGTGGAACATCCCCCCGCGATCTGACCTATATCGGCCATCTAGATAAATGCTTTCAACGGAAAACGGAAATCACACTCCGTTCAAGACGTATCTTACTGTACAGTTCTTCCAACCGGGCACGTTTCAAAAGGGAGCAACAGCCTCTGATGGGGAGATTCAGCGGTCACATATGCAATGAAGGCTCCGCTGCCAAGCGGCTTGGCGAAGATGAATCCCTGAACATTATCACAGCCTGCCCGGCGGAGTATCTCCAGGCATTCGAGGGACTCAACTCCCTCAGCCACGGTTCGCAGGCCAAAGCTCCTCGCCAGTTCGATGACGGATCTGACGATGGTTTCGTCCTCGGGGTTGGTTGCGATGTCGCGGACAAACGACCGGTCGATTTTTAATGTATCGAGCTTGAAATCCCGCAGACGTGTGAAGCTTGAATAACCCGTGCCAAAATCGTCAAGGGACAGCCGGACGCCGAGATCCTTCAATTGATTCAGGATCGAGATCGCGTTTTCTCCGTCCTCAATGAGAAACGATTCCGTCAACTCCAGTTCAAGCCCGCTGGGCTTTAAATCATTTTCTGCGAGCGCCTCGGCCACGGCTTGCGGCAGCCCCCCGCGCTTGAATTCCACCGCGGACAGATTCACCGCCATGCAGAAATCATGAAGCCCCATCTTCCGCCATTCCGATGCTGTCCGGCACGCTTCGCGTAAAACCCAGCGGCCGATTTCGACGATCAGGCCGCTGTCTTCGGCTACTGAAATGAAGCGGTCGGGAGCAACTATGCCCAGTTGGGGATGATTCCAGCGGATGAGCGCTTCGGCGCCGATCACCTTGCCGGTTAAGAGATTGACCTGCGGTTGGTACATCAAAAAGAATTCTCTCCGGTCCAGCGCCTTGTGCAGGCCATTGAGAATCAGTAGGTATTCATGGGCATCGGCATCCATGGCCTTGTCATAAAAGCGATAAGTGTTCCTTCCCGATCTCTTCGCGACATACATTGCCACGTCTGCCTGCCTTTGCAGCTCGTCGAATTCGTTGCCGTGATCGGGGTAGACAGCTATTCCGATTGATACCGTCACCGACAATTCAACCCCGTCCAGCATAAAAGGAACTGAGGCCTGCTCCAGGATTCGATCGACCACTCGAACAAGAACATGCGCATCCTCGATGGCCGAAAGAACAATCAGGAACTCGTCTCCTCCGATGCGGCTGAGCGTATCGCACTCCCGGATGCATCCTTTGATGCGGGTGACCAGCGCCTGAAGAAGATGGTCCCCGACCCGGTGTCCGAGCGAATCATTGATTCGTTTGAAGTGATCGACATCGAGGAAAAGAAGTGCGGACTTCCTTCCCATTTGTCTCGCATACTGTATCGCCGTTTCCATTTTGTTTCTGCCCAGCCGGCGATTAGGCAGTTTGGTGAGGGGATCGTGAAATGCAAGGAACTTTGCATTTTCTTCGGCTTCGCGGCGGACAGTTACGTCCTGCTTGATGGCGATGAACTGCGTGATCGCTCCGTTGGCGTCGCGGATAGGTGCGATAACCGCCTCTTCCCAATAGAGAGAGCCGTCTTTGCGCTTATTGTGGAACTGGCCGTACCACGTTAGGCCTCCATTGATGCACTCCCACATCGCCGCGTACTCATTGGGCGCCGTTTCCCCGCCCTTGAGGAGCCTGGGATTTTGCCCGAAAGCCTCTTCGGCCGTGTATCCAGACGCAACGGTAAAGGCCGGATTCACATATGCGATCTTGCCACTGAGGTCGGTAATGACTACGGTTACCGGGCTTTGCTCGACAGCTGTCGACAGCTTCCTCAACTCGAATTCCATACTCTTGTGTTGACTGACATCCCGGCCGATATGGAATGCGCCGCTCGTCCGGCCATTCTGATCGAGCAAAGGGGCGAAATATGACTCGTAGAATTTTTGGTCCCGACCCTCTCCGAAATTCCATTTGAGTACCAAACGGTCTCCGGCCAGAGCTCTCCGCCAGCTGTCGGACAGATCAGGCACTTCCTCCAGACGGTTACGATTTTCGTCATCGATCGACATGCCGGCGCAAAGATCGATTCCGGATACCTTGAAAGACAAGTCCCTCTTGGCCTGATTGCACAAGGTAAACACCGAGTCCATGTTTACGGCCGCCACAACATCTCCGGACCCCTCGATGATTCCCTGAATACGCGCATTCGATGTGGAAAGATCGGCCTCCAGCTGCCGCCGTTCCTTTTCGGTTTCCATCCGCTCAAGAGCGAAGGAGATATCGGCCCCCATTTCATTCAGAAGAGCGACCAGATCCTGAGTGAAATACCCAGATTCCCGGGAATACACCGAGAAGGCACCGATGACCTTGCCGCGAAGGAGCAATGGGAAGGATGCCGCCGCTGCGAAGTTGTATTCCGCCAGTCGCGGATGCCACGGAATTCCAACCGTCGATTGACCAAACTGATTGTCGACAAAACCGCGCCCGGAAATGACCGCCCGGCCAATCGGACCTGAGCTCAACGGGGATGCGGGATCGGTCGAGATTTCCAATCCATCGACATAAGCGGTTCCGCGACCTGCGCTCGCCAGGGGCACCACGCTCTTTGAGTCTTCATCAACCAGGCCGATCCAGGCCATCTCGAAGTGGCCACACCGAACCGCGATATCGCAGATCGATTCAAACAGTTGCCGACGGTCCGAAATACGGAGGAGGCTCTGGTTGGTTTGGCTGAGAGCCGCATAGACCTCTTTAAGCCGGATGATCTGCCTCTCCGATTCTTTTCTTTCGCTTATATCCCTGACGATGCTCTGAACCAGCCTCCGCCCGTCGAGATCGATTCTTCTAGAGCTGACTTCGACAGGGAATGGGGAGCCGTCGGCACGTTGATGAATAGTTTCAAAGACGATGTCGCCCTGATCCTGGACAACGTCCCACTCCGCAAGCGAGATGTTGCCCGGGTGCCGCAGCTGAGCCAGTGTCACGGTCAGAAGCGTGGAGATCGGACGGCCGTACGCAGCAACAGCGCGGTCGTTGGCCTCGATCACCCGTCCAGATTCATCGAACAGGAGAATGATGTCATTCGCTTGCTGGCTCAACTGAGCAAGGCGCAGGATCGAGGCCTCACTTCGCTCCCCTTCTTTGTGATTCCAACGACGGGTATAAATGTAAATAGCGATTGTTGTCAGCAGGACAAACAGAAGGTCCCTGCTAGCGCTCGCGAGTGATTTCGCCGCGCTGCTTCCACCCCAAAGATACAAGGCCCTGTTGCTGGCGACGATCCAGATGCCGCCCAGCAAAGCTATGACTCCAGCCCCTTTGCCGTTTCGGGTTAGTCTGAGCTGAAAAAAGCGCATTGGGGCTTCCTATTTCTTACAACTCCGGCCTTTACCCGCAGATTCTTGCCGTCGAAGTCCTTGCAGAATCGTTGGACTTGAGCCCGGGAACGAATCGCGCGGGCAATTAATGGCGAGTTATTTCTATGCATCCTTTGCCAAAACGAAAACCCAGAAATGGCCGTCGGCGCATTGAAATGAAAGCCTGTGCCGCACTTTTGATCCGCAGAAACGAAGACCGGAGTGGCTGCCGTCCACGACGGTAGGCATCGAAAGTCGCCCCCCCGCCGGCATCTCGGCCTTCAGGTTTCCGCCTATCATGTTGGCTAGTTCACCAAGCACGTCCCGCACGTCGTCGTTCACATCTTCGGGCGGTTCCATGGAGAGAATACGCCCCGCAAATTGACAAGCCTGCCACTGGCTGCACTCAAGCAACAATGCGGCTTCCCAGTCCCCCGTTATTTGAACAAACGACGTCAGATGGCCAGTCCCTGGGCTCCACGTTGTCTCGCTCGGAGACACATTCAGACTCATCATGGTCTCGAAGACGGAGCCCACAATTTGCTGGAGCACCTCGACATTCATTTGCGACAGCATACTTTTCCTTTCGTCGGCGACGGAGACAGCGACACTCTCTGCGTTCCTTCTCCCATCGACGCGCAAGAACGCAACGCGCCGCCTGCGGATCGTCGCACCATGACCCTTAGTGCCTACTGCCAAGGAAATTCGCGTGGTGCGGGTCACTCTTTAGCCCGACCGGATTCAGTTTCAAAGGCGTTTTAGGGTCGAGGTCCGGCTGAAGCAGAAGTCCGGATTTCAGAACTATCGGCAAGCGCGAGGTATAGATTCAAGGGATTCCAGAACATTACCTCCGGTGTATCACGGCAAGGCGGTCCACCGAGACGGAGAGAATAACGCCTTTCGACTAGGCGCTGATGGAACGCTTCCCCGCCCCCGCTGCCGGCCTCAAGCACCTGATCCCGACCACCGAACTAGATCCAAACCTCGTCGCGGCTCCCGTCGACCTTGCTGCAGATGCCAACTGCGAGTCAGCCGTATTCGGATGTCCAAGGGACAATCAGGGCACTTCACTGAATGGGTCCGATGTTTATCCCCGTTGCGCTACAGCCACTGGGCGGCACAATCGGTATCCATATACCTCCGACGAGTGCCAGCGGATTCCCTCCGATTCGCCGCTATCCATTTTCGGATCACGTCGTGCGCCTCGTTCATGCGGTTGTACAGGCCGCAGGGGCCGGCGATGTGGCAAAACATCTACGGGCAGTCTGGCAGCGCCCGCGGTCACCGGGGATGAGGTGTCGCTATCGGTGCGTCTGGTGGCCAGTACGCGGTGACCGCCACGAAGACGATCACGCCACCGATGCCGGCAGCCGTGATAATCCACGAGCGTGACGGCGATTGTGATCTCCCCGGACCTGGCAGGTGAGTGTGTTGCGGGGTTTCGGGCTGGATTGCCTTGGACGGCAAACTTATCGTTCGCAGCATGTCGGGCAATATCCGGGGGGGCTAGGGTTTGATCCCTCCGGGGTTGCGGGCTTGTGCCGCCATGCCCCCAGGGGCTCTGCTGGTGTGACTGCCAGTTCTTTCCTCACCGCGAGCATCCTCCAAGGCCCCTACGGCGTAGCTGCGCGGTACCGCACATGGACACCCTGATGCCTCCCCACTCCGGACAGACGCCGAGGGTCCTCCCCAGAACTAGTACATCGTTCAGATAATGCTTTATATTATTGAGGTTTTTAGCTACCGTTAGTTATATGCCGAGAGTTGCTCCTGTTGTTTCGCTCGACCCTGCAGTGAGAACCGCATTGGACCAACTGGTGCGGTCGCCGTCTACTTCGCAAGGTTTGGCGCAGCGAGGCCGGATCGTGTTGGCCGCCGCCGCCGGCAGGACCAATCAGCAAATTGCCGGCGAGCTGGATATGCCGGAAGTGACGGTCAGCAAGTGGCGCCGCGGTTTTGCCGCTCGGGGGCTGGAAGGACTTCAGGATGCGCCTCGTTCCGGCCGGCCTGCGAAACACAGCCGGGAAATCGTACAGCGGGTGCAGAACCGGGTCTGTCAACGACCTCAACATTTGAGTCGCTGGAGTGTGCGGACGCTGGCCAAGGATCTACAACTGCCGCCCAGCACGGTGCACCAGATCCTGGCGGCTTCCGATCTGCAGCCCCATCGCATTCGCACCTTTACCTTCAGCCCGGATCCCGATTTTGAAGCCAAGCTGGTGGACATTGTCGGTCTGTACCTCAATCCCCCGGAAAACGCGCTGGTGCTGTGCGTGGACGAAAAGACCGGCATCCAGGCGCTGGACCGCACCCAGCCTCTGCTGCCTCTGAGTGCCAAGAGACCCCGCAGTTGGACCAACGAATATGTCCGTCACGGCACCCAGTCCTTGCTGGCCGCCCTGGAGATTGCCAGCGGGAAGGTCGTGGCTCACGTCAAGCAACGCCGCACGTCGGTCAATTTTCTGCGCTTCATGAATGACGTGGTCGAAGCATTCCCCCAGCGCGAGTTGCACGTCGTGCTCGACAATCTCAACATCCACAAGAACGAGGCGGCCGAGCGCTGGCTGAAGCGCCACCCTCAAGTGCGCTTTCATTACACGCCCACCCATGCTTCTTGGGTCAACATGGCGGAATGCTTCTTCAGCATCCTGGGCAAGCAAGGCTTGTCGCAGAGCGTACACAACTCCAAGCGAGAACTGAAGGAATTCCTGTTGAACTACATCGAACGCAACAACGACAATCCCCGCCCCTTTGTATGGACGAAAGGCCCGGAGAAGTTGCAGCGCATCTTCGAAGCCACCAAGGAATATCAGGCAGCGCACCCGCCCAAACCCAGGAAACCTCGCCGTAGACGTAATACCATAGGGAACTAACTGGACGATGTACTAGTGATCCCGCCACCGGGCTCCTGGGGCTTGTTGCGATGTAGAGCTAAAAGAAGCATACGTCGCAGTTCAGGAGGACTACGATCCGTCCATTGGTGTATCCATGACAGCCAGTGAAGCTAACTGTCAACGGGTATTCACGCTCCTCCGGGTCGAAAGTGAGCAGATGCTCGCACAGTTCAACGCTTTAGATAACGAAATCTCCGGAGTGAAGCGGGCCAAGCCTCCCATGTCCGAAGCCCGGCAACGTTGGGTTTCTGTCCCATGCGATCGGATTCGATCAAGTGCCACTTAACCCCGGTCGTCGTCCCTAAGCCCCGGGGGCGAAAGTCCGGCTGGCAGTAATGGCCGCGCTAAGCGCAAGGCCGCCAGGGCATCCGCAGCATAGGGATCACAGAATTCCACTGGTGATCCAGTTGTCCTCCATCTGCACCCCGGGCTTCGTGTTAGCTCCGGCCACGTAGTGGCCGGCACCGTCAGCGGCACGGGGCGCCAGCACGACCAATTGTCGCCGTTAGGCAGGCAAACCTCGCGGTCCTCGAGGACGAAGAGAGCCCGGCGCTACGATCCTGTTCAGGATTGCCAAGGTGCATGGGAAGTCGATCTGGTGGCTATTGACGGCGCCCGAAGGCCTTGGACCCTGTAGCCGTCCTGGGCCGTGTAGAACACGATGAGGTGCAGCAAGGCACCCGGAGCTGGTTCCACGGAAGGTAAGTGAAAATCGAGAATGACCAATCGCCTATTGGTTCTATGAACAAGTCAGCTCCGCACTGCCAGATACCGCAATCGACATTGCCCCCGGGCCGGCGGAATTCGCTGAGGCAATGGCGGACACCGCCCCTCACGTTGCTGACCACCCGAGAATGCAGGGCTCGGCCAGCGCACGGAACGGGTGGGAAGGCCCCTGGGAAGGGAGCGCTGAGGTCTAGTCGGACCAATATCACCTATAGCAAGTCGTTAGGAATTAAGATTAAGAAAACAATACCGTTACCAATCACTTATAGAAGGTCTGCAAAACCTCTCCGACGAAAGCGCACTAATTCTGTATGTAAGCATTTCAAGTCTCCAGCGAGTCTCCAGCATCTCCTAAATTCTATGAAGTCCGCATAAACACTGCGATTCGGACCTAATATAACCTTCTGCATCGGAAAATAAGTGTAAATTATTGATAATAAATTTATTATCGTCTATTGCTGGATGGATTCTATCTTCAAAGTTGGCTAATTATCAGCCTAGTTCCGTACAATTCTTTGAACAAATAATATGCACGATTCTTGTGCGCTCTCAGGCCGCGCAGTCAGACCAATCATCCATCTGGCGGTTGATTATCAACCGCTCTGACCGGCAGCGGCCAAACGGTGGCCTTCTTCCAGTTGGACGGATACGACATCGATGATGTGTTCGTAACTCCCGACAGTGCGGCCGCTGCAACGACGGTCGGAGGCTACACGAACAATCTCGCTGGTGCAAATTACCGGGCCCTCCCTGCAGGACCGACGCATATCAATGTCCATTCCTTGCTCTATGCAAGGAGTAGGAAATGGGTAAGCAGGGGAAATGGACAATCCCTTGAGATTTTTTGCGAAGTTGCGCGATCCTGGCGTGGAACGGAACCGGGAACATCTGCTGGAAGATGTTCTTCTGATCGCCATCGCGGCGGGGTTGAGCGAAGCCGAAAGTTGGAATGATATTGCAGAGTACGGATTTTCAAGCAGGAGTGGTTTGGCACCTTCCTGACGCTGCCAGGCGTTGCAGGGGCTGGTACGTATCGAGAGCGAACGGTACCACAAGATAACCGGCAAAATCGAGCGCGCAATCCGCTACTCCATCACCAGCCTCAAGCCGGATGCGTCGCGGCTCAATGCGGTGATCCGCCAGCACTGGGGCATCGAAAACAAACTGCATTGGGTGCTCGACGTGGGCTTCCGCGAAGACCTGGACCGCAAACGCGCCGGACATGCCGCGCAGAGCTTTTCCGTTCTTAATCGCATCGCCCTCAACCTACTCCAACAGGAACGATCGCTAAAACGCGGTATCACGGGAAAGCGACTCAAAGCCGCCCGCCCCCATCTCCTCAAATTACCGGGAATCTGATATGCGTCGCCCCTGGAACCAAATCACCGCGTCCCTCGCCGAACTAACCCAACTTCCGCAGTTTGCGCGGTAAGTCTTGTCCTGTCAACGCGGATAGGGCGAAGTTTCCACTACATCGGTGCGAATTCCGGCACGGCAGGGAGGCGCAGGCCGAGGCGTTCGAGAAGGA
>Ga0302319_10001462_pt1 | contig 52703 bp, 41 predicted proteins | sample Bog_T0_2_FD_203319 | JGI IMG/M metagenome (GOLD analysis project Ga0302319, IMG submission 203319) | Peat permafrost microbial communities from Stordalen Mire near Abisko, Sweden - Bog_T0_2 | ecosystem: Environmental > Terrestrial > Soil > Wetlands > Peat | place: Sweden: Abisko, Stordalen Mire... | reverse complement strand
TCCCCGTAAACCACCGGTCCGCCGCCAGCGACCTCCGCTTCGCACCCGCCGAACACGAAGAGCAGGACCCCCAGGGCGGCGGCGCGTCCGAAAAATTTCCGGGGGTTCTTCATGGCTGGGCAGGGGGCGGAGCCGGAGCCGGGGTCGGCGCAGCCTTTTCCTTCTCGACCAGGCCGAGGGCGGCGCCGACCGGATCGGCAATGATGGCGATCCAGCTGTTGCCGTGGACTTCCACCGGCTGCACGAGGACGCGACCGCCGAGCTGGGTGGCCTTGGCTAAGCTGTCGGCGATGCTGCCGACGCGGACAAAAAGGAGCCACGCCGGGTGGGCATTCGGCCGGTTGGGGAGGGGAGCCAGGCTGGCGCGCGCATAGCCTCCGCTGGAAAAGAGCGTGGTGTCGGGGCGGCTGGGTTCGGTGGCGGCGGCGGCGTCATAGCCCAGGACATTGCGGTAAAACTGGGCGGCGGTCCCGGGGTTTTGCGCAAAGACTTCCGCCCAGGTGAAGTCCCCCACTTCGGGCCGATATTCGCCCGGATCGCCGGAACTGGAGTGCAGCACGCCGAGGATGGCGCCTTCGTTGGAGTAGAACATCGCCTGGACCCCGCGCTGCGGGACCTCCCTGGTCGGGGACAGCACATGCCCGCCGTTGGCCACCGCCTCGGCCAGCGCCTTGGTCACATCGGGCACGGAGACGAAGCCGAGCCAGTGGCCGCGCACGTCGTTGCGCAGTGCCGGGGGGCCGAGGGCGATGCCGGCGACGGGCCGGTCGCCGTTCGAGAGGACAATATAGGAAAGCGGGCCGCGCTCGGGGGTGGTCCGGTCGATGGTCGTCGCCGTCCAGCCAAAGAGGCCGGTGTAGAACGTCGCCGCGGCCGCCTGGTCGGAGGTGAAGAGGTCGGCCCAGACAAACTTTCCCGGAAACGAGTCGGTCGTCGCCGGGTCGTTGATCGCCGGCACATCCGCCGCCCGCACCGCGAGACCAAACACCGCCAGCAGAAGCAAGATCGAGATTCGTCTCATCGCAGGTTTGGACAGCTGCCTCAGCTTAAGGTTCTCCACCAAAGTTGCAAATCGGCAGATCAAAACGGCTGTGCCTTAATTTGATCGCGAAGGGGTTCTTCCCGATCAAATCAGGACACCACCGATCAAAACGGAGGTCTTGAGTTTCTGACTTCCGCACCCCAGTCTCACCCTTCCTCAGAAAACACCCGATTCATGAACAAGATCGTCGCCCCCCTCCTCCTCGCTGTCCTTGTCGCCCTGCCGTGCCGGGCGGAGCCCCCGACCCAGCAGGCGATCGACCAGCTGCTGGAAGTCTCCCGCAGCGAGCAGGCGTTCAAGGATACGACCGCCAATCTCGACCAGACCCTGCGGCGCAATGTGGAACACTATATGGCGGGAGTGAAGCTCACTGCCGCCGATGAGAAGACCCTGGACGCCTTTCGCGTCAAGATGACCGCCTTGATCGCCGAGGAACTGAACTGGGCGAAGATCAAGGCAATCTATGAGCAGGTTTATGCCACGTCCTACACCCAGGCCGAGGTGGACTCGCTGATCGCATTCTATCAGACGCCGGTCGGGGTGATGTTTGCGGAGAAGCAGCCGGAAATCAGCCAGAAGACGCAGATTCTGATGCAGCAGCGCATGGTCCCGGTCATGGCCAGGCTGCGCGCCGCCGTCATGGACACCGCGAATCAGATCCAGGCCGCGCATGCCTCCGATACCACCGCCGAGGCTCCCGCCGCGCCCGATGCCGTCCCGGCCGGCCTCGCGGCGCCGAAGTCGAACTGAGCCACTCCCTCCCTCTCCCCATGAAAAGAATCCTGCCCATCCTCCTGTTCGCCGTCACCGCCGCCACCGCCGCCCTGCGCGCCGCCCCCCCGTCGCAACCCTCGGTGGAGAAGCTCGCGACCCTCATGCAGGTGGACAAACTGCACGACACGATGCTCAACAACCTGATGCAGTCGTTCGATGGCTCGATCAAGCGGGTCCTGCGCGGTGCGCCGCCCACCGCGGCCGACCAGGCCGTCGTCGCGGCGTCCCGGACGCGCATCGTGTCCCTGGTCGACCAGGGACTGAGCGGGGAGGATATCAAGGCGATGTACGAGACGGTTTACACCGAGACGTACACCCAGGAGGAGGTCGACAGCATGATCGCCTTCTACAGCACGCCCATGGGACAGAAGATCGCGACCGCGCAGCTACAGGTTCCCTTCAACATCAGCACGGAGATGCAGAAGCCCATGGCCCGGATCGGAACGCAGCTGCAGATGGCGATCTTCTCGGCGGTGCAGAAGGTCGCGCAGGCCCACGTGCCCAAGGCGGCCCCGGCCGTCCCGCCGAAGCCGGCGGTGGCCGCGGTCACTCCAACGGCCGCGGCGAGCCAGCCGGCCCCCGCGCCGAAAGGGAATTGAAGCAGCGCGGGACGCCTGCGCTGCTTCTCTCTTGCAGTTCAAAAATGCAGTGAGGCGTTGATCGCGCGCAGCTCCGCCGTCGGAATCTTCACGACCTCGCGGTCGTAGGTCAGCAGGCCGTTCAGCTCGCCTTCGACGTCGGTCGTCTGGGTGTAAATCGCGGCGGCGATGCCGTGGGTCGCGATGCCGGCGGCGATGCCGGCGACCCGCTGGCGGTAGTCGCGGATGAGCTGGGCGGGGTCGGCCGACTCCTGGTAGCCCCAGCCCGTGCCGGCCCAGAGGTGCCCGGGGACCCGCAGCGCCACCCCCCCGAATTCCCCGATGACGGTGATCCGCCGCGGATCGGGCGCGGCCGGCATCAGCGGATGCTCGTGGTAGGTGTGGAAATCCCGGATGTCCCCGTGACCGGCGTCCTTCCAGCCGCTGGGGGAGTCCACCAGGCGGGTGGGATCGTACGCCTTCACCCACGCCAGGATTCCCGCGGAGTCATGCTGGCCCCAGCCTTCGTTGAAGGGCACCCAGACCACGATGGAGGGATGATGGCTGAGGGCATCGATCATCCGCCGCAGCTCAAGCGCGAACTGGGCGGCCGCAGTGGAGCGCAGGATCACCTCGCCCTGGTCGTGTCCGACATATTCCGGGCTGGGCTCGTGATTGCCCGGCAGGGTGGCCCGCCAATCGAACATGGCGCTGGGCATGTCCTGCCATACCAGCATCCCCACCTGGTCGCAGTAGCGGTAGTAGAGCTCCGGTTCCACCTTCACGTGCTTGCGCAGCGTGTTGAAACCCGCCTGCTTCAGGAAATCGATGTCGTGGCGGAAGGCGGCCTCCGTGGGCGCCGTGTAGATGCCGTCCGGCCAGAATCCCTGGTCCAGGGTCCCGTAGAGGAAAAGCGGGCGGTGGTTCAACGCGAAGACCGGACCGCCGGGCCCGGGCGCGATCGAAATCTCGCGCAGTCCGAAGTAGCTCTTGACGGAATCGATCAGCGTCGCCTCGGGACCGATCTGGAAATGCGCCTCCTCGCCCGCGTCGCGATGGACGCCGCGTTTTCCCGAAAACGGATTGGGAATCCGGAAGAGATCGACTTGCAGGTCGTAGAGGCGGGGATGCTCCGGGCTCCACAGTTCCGCGTGCGGCACGACCAGCCGGACGGTGCGATCCAGCCGGTGGACGGCCGCGGCGACCACCCGGCCGCCTGCCACCACGCGCGCCCGGAAGGCGTAGGTGTCCGGGGTGTCCGGGGCCTGGCCGATCACGCTCAGGATCAGGGTGCCGGAGTCGATCTCGGAGGTCATCCGCAGCTCCGCGATCGACGCCGCGGCGGGCACGGGCTCCACCCACACGGTCTGCCAGATTCCCGTTGAGGGCGTGTACCAGATACCGCTGGGATCGAGGTGCTGCTTGCCCCGGGGCTGGTCGGAGGTATTGGCGGGATTGCCGGCGGAGACGAGGATCTCCTGCGGTCGGCCCGGCTGCAGGAAGTCCGTAATGTCGATCGTGAACGGGTCGTAGCCGCCCTCGTGGGTGCCCGCGAGGGCGCCATTGATCCAGACCGCGGATTTCCAGTTCACCGCTCCGAAATTCAGCAGAATCCGGGAGCCGGCCCAGTCGGCGGGGAGCGTGAAGGAGCGGCGATACCAGAGCAGCTCGTTCGGCTCGATGATCCGGCCGACGCCCGAGAGCCGCGACTCCACCGGGTAGGGCACCCGGATCGGGCCGGCGAAATGCGCCGGCGGGGGCGAGGCCCGGCCGGCCACGGCGTACTCCCAGATCCCGTTGAGGTTCAGCCAGCGGCTGCGTTCCAGCTTGGGCCGGGGGTATTCCTGCCAGCCCTGGCCGGCGAGCGCGGCCTCCGTCCACGGGGTGGGCAGGGCTGGCTTCGAACTCTGGGGTGTTTCCATGGCGTCCAGCGGCAAGAGTGCGCAGACCAGGGCGATGCAGGCAAGCGGCTTGAGGGACATGCCCGGTTTTAGGGGCATTTTGGTTCCAAGGAGAATCCTTTTTGCTTTGCCGTTCCCGCCGTTCCGCGATCAGCGTCTGCCCTTCCCATGACCAAGCCGCCCTTCCGCCACCACCTGCCGTTCCGGCACGTCCATCTCGATTTCCACACCAGCCCGCTCATTCCCGGGGTGGGGGCGAAATTCTCGAAGCGGCAGTTCCAGGAGGCGCTCAAGGTCGGGCAGGTGAACGCGATCACGGTATTTTCCAAGTGCCACCACGGCCTGAGCTACCACCCCACGAAGGTCGGCACCCAACATCCGACCCTGAAATTTGACCTGCTGTCCCGTCAGATCGAGGCGTGCCGGGAGCTGAAGGTCCGCTGCCCGATCTACCTGAGCGCGGGCATCGACGAGGAGATGGCCCGGAAGCATCCCGGCTGGGTGATCAAGAACCGCGACGGGACGACCTTCAACCCGCTCGATCCCCGCTTCAAGATCATGCGCTGGAGCGATGCCTATCTCGACTATCTCTGCGCGCAGATCGAGGAAGTGGCCGAGCTGTGGCCGGACAACGATGGCATCTTCCTGGACATCATCCACACCTCGCCGGACTACTCCGACGAGGCGATGTTCGCCATGAAGGCGATCGGCCTCGATCCCGCGAAGGAAGCGGATATCGCGGCCTACGCGCAGGACCGGATCCTGAATTATTACCGGCGGACCACCGCGGCGTGCAAAAAGCACCGGGCGGACATCCCGATCTTCCACAACTCCGGGCACATCGCCATCGGCGCCCGGAACATCTGGGGCTTCGACACCCATCTTGAGCTGGAATCGCTGCCGACGGGCGGCTGGGGCTACGACCATTTCCCGGTTTCGGCCCGCTATGCGATCACCACCGGGATGGATTTCATGGGCATGACCGGGAAGTTCCACACCACCTGGGGCGAGTTCGGCGGCTTCAAGCGCGCCGCCGCCCTGCGCTACGAGTGCGGGGCGATGCTGGCCTATGGGGCCAAGTGCTCGGTCGGCGACCAGCTCCATCCCGACGGGCGGATGAACCCGGACACCTACCGCCTGATCGGGGCCGCCTACGACGAGGTCGCGAAAAAGGAGCCCTGGTGCGACCACGTGAACCCTGTCGCCCGGATCGCGATCGTCAGCGTCGAGCAGGACCAGGCCAAGGCGCGCGGCCCCTCCACCACGAACCAGGGCGACGAAGGCGCCGCCCGCATGCTCTTCGAGCTGCACCTGCCTTTTCTCGTCCTCGACGAGCACGCCTCGTGGGAGGGCTTCGCCCTGATCATCCTCCCGGACAGCCTCGTCCTGACCCCGGCCTTCCGGAAGAAGGCCGCGGCCTATCTCAAGGCGGGCGGCCGGATCCTCGCGGCGGGCTCCGCCCTGCTCAATCCGGAGAAGACGGAATTCGCGATCGATCCCGGCGCCCGGCTGCTCGGGCGCTCGGCCAACGATCCGGACTACCTGGTGGCCACCGCCCTGACGCCCCAGGTCCCGGTCAAGTCGCCCATCATGATCCAGGGCGGGGCCTACCGGATCAAGCCGACCCGGGCCCAGGTGCTGGTGGCGCGCCGGGAGAGCTATTTCAACCGCACCTGGGATCACTTCTGCTCGCACCAGCACACCCCGGATGCACCGCAGGCGGTCTCGCCGGCGGCGGTGGTTTCGCAGCAGATCGCCTATTTCGCCCACGACATCTTCTCGCGCTACCGCACCTATGGCCAGCCGCTCTACCGGGATTTCGTCGCGGCGGCCCTGCGGATCCTATTCACCGACGGCCTGCCGGTCGAGACGACGCTGCCCACCGGCGGCCGCTTCAACCTGCTCGAGCAGCGCGGGGAGAAGCGCTACATCGCCCACGTCCTCTTCGCCCCGACGCGGCCCGGCGGCAGCATCTGGGGCAAGCCGATCGACATCATCGAGGACCTGCTGCCGCTCCACCACGTGCGCGTGACCGTGCGCGTGCCGCGCACGATCAAAGCCGTGCGGCTGGTGCCCGAGGGCGGCGGCAAGACGCTGCCTTTCTCCCAGGACGGCGAGCGGGTGAGCTTCGTGGTGCCGGAGTTCACCGCCCACCAGATGATCGAGCTGAGCTATAAAAAGTAGCCGGCGCGGCGCGCCGGCCTCACATCCGGCAGATCAGCAGCTCCCGCTCGTAGACCAGCTCCTTGGGCAGGCGGTCGTGCAGGTCGAAGAAGAGTTCCTCGTGGCTGATGACCTCGGCGCGCCAGGCGGCGCGGGAGAAGGCCTGCAGCTCCTCGAAGCGCTCCCGGCTGAAATCCAGGCCCGTCCAGTCCATGTCCTCGTAGCGCGGCACCCAGCCGATCGGCGTCTCCCGCCCGAGCGCGCGGCCGCGGGCGCGGTCCACGATCCACTTGAGCACCCGGAAGTTCTCGCCGAAGCCCGGCCAGAGGAAGCGGCCGGCGGCGTCCTTGCGGAACCAGTTCACGTGGAAGATCCGCGGGGTCTCCGCGAGGCTCTTCTGCATGGCGATCCAGTGGGCGAAATAGTCGCCCATGTGATAGCCGCAGAAGGGCAGCATGGCCATGGGGTCGCGGCGCACCTGGCCGTGGGCTCCCGCGGCGGCGGCGGTCATTTCCGAGCCCATCGTCGCCCCGACATAAACCCCCGAGCTCCAGTTGAAGGCCTGGTAGACCAGGGGGAGCGTGGCGGCCCGGCGGCCGCCGAAGATGATCGCGCTGATCGGGACGCCCTCGGGATTTTCCCATTCCGGATCCATCGTGGGGCATTGCGCGGCCGGGGCGGTGAAGCGCGAATTGGGATGCGCGGCCTTGGCGCCGGTGACCTGCGCGATCTCCGGGGTCCACCGCTGGCCCCGCCAATCCAGGCACTCGGCCGGCGGATGCGCCGTCATTCCCTCCCACCAGACGCCGCCGTCGGGGGTCAGCGCCACGTTGGTGAAGATCGTGTTGCGGGCCAGCGCCGCCATCGCGTTGGGGTTGGTCGAGCGCGACGTGCCCGGCGCCACGCCAAAGAATCCCGCCTCCGGGTTGATCGCGCGCAGGCGGCCGGTGGCGTCGGGCTTGAGCCAGGCGATGTCGTCGCCGACCGTCCACACCTTCCAGCCCTTGGCGGCAAAGGCCTCGGGCGGCACCATCATCGCGAAGTTGGTCTTGCCGCAGGCGCTGGGAAAGGCGGCCGCGACGTAGGTCTTCTCGCCCGCGGGATTTTCCAGGCCGAGGATGAGCATGTGCTCGGCCATCCAGCCCTCGTCCCGCGCCAGGTTGGACGCGATGCGCAGGGCGAAGCATTTCTTGCCCAGGAGGGCGTTGCCGCCGTAGCCGGAGCCGTAGCTCCAGATCTCGCGGGTCTCCGGAAAGTGCACGATGTACTTCTCGGGGTTGCTCGGCCACGGCACGTCCGCCTCGCCGGGGGCGAGGGGGCGGCCCACGGAGTGCAGGCAGGGCACCACCCGCTTGTCCGCCCGGTCGATCTCGGCAAAAATGGGCCGGCCGATCCGGGCCATGATGCGCATGTTGACGACGACGTAGGGTGAGTCGGTGAGCTGGACCCCGATCTGAGCCATGGGCGAGCCGACCGGCCCCATGCTGAAGGCCAGCACGTACATCGTCCGGCCCCGCATGGAACCGCGGAACAAGCCCCGCAGCTTCCGGCGCATCTCGAAGGGATTGGCCCAGTTGTTGGTCGGGCCCGCGGCCTCCCGCGACAGCGAGCAGATGAAGGTGCGCTCCTCGACCCGCGCGACGTCCGCGGGGTCGGAGCGCGCATAGAAGCAGCCGGGCCAGAGGCGCTCGTTCAGCCGGGTGAAGGTGCCGGCGGCGACCATCTGGTCGCACAAATCCCTATTTTCCTCCTCCGAGCCGTCCACCCAATGGACCGCATCCGGCGTGCAGAGAGCCGCCATCTTGGCCACCCACTGCAGGAGGTGGGCGTTCTGGCTGAGGGGCGACGCGGCCATGGCGGGCGGACTAGAGCCTCGCCGGCTTGACCATGTCGGCCAGGCTCGGGATCTGCCGGGCCAGCGCGTCCCGGATGGCCAGGGCGCGGACGTGCAGCCGCACCTCATCGTCCCCGGCGTGATACTTGAAGACCAGGCCGATCGCCCCGATGATGTCGCCGCCGGCGTCCTTCATCGGCACCTGAACCTCGAAGCGGCCCGGATCCTTCAGGTTGGGGGCGAGGATCGTCTTGCGCTCGGTGGCGACCGCGATGTCGTCGTCGTCGTCCTTCTTCCCGATCCGGTCGAGGTTCGAGGCGAACATCGTCTCGTTGCTCGCGCCCGGCAGGATGGCGTGCAGGCCGACCACGACCAGGTCGGGGTTCGCGGCCATGGTCTGGTTGACCAGCGCTTGCGCGTAGATCGCATTGTCCGCGGCCTTGCCGAGGGTCTGGCCGGCGCAAAGGTTGGCCGCGCCTAGGGCCAGGCCGGTCAGGGCCATGATAATCGTGGGGGGGGTGGTTTTCATCGGCCCGAGTCTCAGGCTAAACGCTGAAGCTAACCTGAAACAAAGGTTAATTTTTGTTCAGACCCGCCCGCGAGCCCGCGCGGCGGCCAATCTTACCGAATTTTAAGTCTGATTTCAGCTTAGCTTCAGGAAAAGGAGCGAAGCTGGGCGCCTTGCTTATGAACCTACCCCATCCCCGCCGGCTGCCCGGCCTCCTCATCTCCCTCCTCGGCCTGGCCGCGCTCGCCCGCGCCGACACCGCCCCGGCCCCGGCCGGGGGCGCCCTGCTGCATCCCGCCGCAGTCATCCAGATCTCGGCCACGCCGGGCAAATTCGATTTCCTCGAGATCGACCGGCCCCGCCACCGCCTGCTCGCCGCCCACGAGAAGGCGGGGACCGCCGACTTCATCGACCTGGACACCCGCGAGCTGCTCGCCCGGGTCCAGACCGGGCCGGCGGTGCACATCGTTTCCGATCCCAAGACGGGGAACTATTTCATCAGCGCGAGCGACGACAAGAAGGTCGTCGTCGTCGACGGCACGACCTTCAAGATCATCAACGAGATCCCGACCCCCGGCGAATTGGACGCCCTGGTGTTCGACCCGGCCAACCGCCGGGTCTTCGTGACCAACGACGAGGGTTCGCACGTCTGGGTGATCGACGCCGACGCCCAGAAGCTGGTCGGCACGATCGACATCCCCGGCGCCCCGGAATACATGCTCTACGACGCGGCGGCGGACCGGATCTACCTGAACATCAAGGCGACCAACCAGGTGCTCACGATCGATCCCAATGCGGCCACGGTGGTCGCGAGTTGGAGCACCGAGCCCGCCCACAAGCCCCACGGCCTGGGATTCGACCCGGTGACGCGGCGGCTCTTCTCGGCCGGCAACAATGGCAAGCTGGCGGTCATCGACCTGCGCAGCGGCCGGGTGATCGCCGTCGCCGACATCGCGACCGGCGTTGACCAGGCGGTCTTCGACCCGACCACCCGGCGCATCTATTGCGCGACCGGTCTCAAGCTTTCCGTGGTGCAGGAAACCGACGACGGAGCGCAATTTCTCGGCAACGTGGCCGCACCGGCCACGGGCAAGAACGTGGCGGTCGACCTGCCTTCCGGTGAAGTCTGGACGACCTACACGGACGGCGCCAATTCCTACGCCAAGTCCTGGCGGCCATGAAACGGACGGCGGCGCTTCTCGGCGCGGTCCTGGCCGGCGTCCTCCTCGCGGCCCGCGGTTCGGCCGCTCCGGCGGACACACCCGCGCCCGGGCCGGCGGTGTCCGTCCCGGTCGACCCGGCGCTGCCTGATTTTCAGCCCGGTCCGGCGGTCTCGGGCCGCGTCTCCGGGGTCACCGGCATGGACACCCTGTCGGCCATGATGCGGGCCTGGAACGAGGCGTTCCAGCGCTATCACCCGGGCGCGGAATTCACGCTGGAAAGCCGGGATCCGCTCGGCCCGGAGGAGCGGATCGGCCTCGGGCCGAACACCGCGGAAGTTTTCCATCCGACGGACCAGGAATATGAGGACACCTACGGCTACGAGACCTTCCGAATTCGGATCTGCATGGGCGCCTTCGTGCTGAAAAGCCACGTCTCGGCCATCGGCGTCTTTGTCAACCGCGCCAATCCCGTCTCCGTCCTGTCGCTGGCGCAACTCGACGCGATCTTTGGCGCGGAGCGCCGCCGGGGCTATCCGGCCGACCTCACGACCTGGGGCCAGCTCGGCCTCACGGGAGAATGGGCGGACCGGCCGATTCACGTCTACGGCTTTTACTGGCGCGACGACGTCACTGCCTACTTCCGCAAGCTGGTGATGTTCGACGCGCCCTTTCGGAGCGGCTACATGGTGCCCGGCGGGGGGATGGGCCGGCACACGCCGCAGGTGGCCAAGGATCTCATGGCGGCGCTGGCGGCCGATCCGGACGGCATCGGATTCGCCAATTTCTACTACCAGTCCGGCCCGGTGAAGGCGCTCGCCCTGGCCGACCGGGAGGGCGTCGTGGCGCAGCCGGTGCTGGGCGACATCGCCAGCGGCCGTTATCCCCTGCAGCGTTACCTCTATATCTATGTGAACCGCCCGCCGGGCCGGCCGCTGGATCCGCTGGTCAAGGAGTTCCTGACCTTTGTGCTCAGCCGGCAGGGCCAGGCGCTGGTCGCCCGGGACCACTACCTGCCGCTCACCGCCGCCGCCGCCGCCGAGGAGCGCGCAAAACTGCAGTGACGCCGCCTTTCCCAACCCCGATCCTCCCGCCATGATCCCGTCCCCCATACCCTCCCTGCGCCGAATCCTCGCCCCGGCCCTGCTCCTGGCCGCGCCGGCCGGCCTCCTCCTCGCCCCCCGCCCCGCGCACGCGGCGCCGGCCCACGTCATCATCACCGTGCCCGCGGCGCTGGATCCCGCGGCGACGGGCCTGCCCGCCCAGCTGGCCGACTGGCGCCAGACCGGCGCGGTCGACGACGCCTTCCTGCTCAGCGCCGCCCCGGCGAAAAATCCCGCTTTTGCCGCGGTGGCCGTCCTGGAATTTCCCAACGAGGATTGCCTCGCCCGCTGGGAGCAGAAGTCGGCGGCGATGCTCGCCCCGGGCCTGATCGTCACCCCGGCGGACCGCCTGGACCACGGGGAAACCTTCCCGCGGGATTCGACCAAGGCCATCTTCCTCGCCGCCGAGTACGCGGTGACGGCGGCCCCCGAGGCCTACCGCCGCTACGTCGACGGTTACGTGACCCCGGAGATGGAGTCGCTCCGGACCCGCCAGAAGGTGCTGACCAGCTATTTCATGTTTGCCGCCCGCGACCGTTCGGCCGCCCCCTGGCACGCCCTGCTGCTGATGGAGTACCGCGACTCCGTCGCCTATGGCCGGCGCGAGGCCGCGATGGCCGAGGCGCGACAGGCGCTGGCCGCCGATCCGGGCTGGCAGGCCCTGAGCGCCGCGAAGCAATCCATCCGCAAGGAACGCTCCCTCACCGCGGCGGCCTGGACGCTCCTGCCCGCGCCGGCCCTGACCGACCTGCCGTCGTACCGGGAGCAGTACCATGTGATCGGCACCATCCGGGTCCTCGGCTCCTTCCTGAAGTTTGCCACCGCCGCCCTGGAGGAGGGATTCGTCAAGTACCAGCCCGACGCCCAGTTCGCCTCCAATTTCACCACCAGCAGCGAGGGGGCGATCGGCGGCCTGTGCACGGGGGTCTCCGACCTGGCCCCCGCCGGCGACGACGCGAAGATTCCGGACATGATGCCGTTCTTCAACGTCTACGGTTACCTGCCGACCGAGATCTCGGTGGCCACCGGGGACTATGAGAAGCGCGGCGCGATGTGGCCGGCGGTCATCGTCGTGAACCGCGACAACCCGATCGCCCACCTCAACCTCGACCAGCTCGACCGGATTTTCGGCTCGGAGCGCACCGGCGGCTGGGATATCGGCGAAAATCCCGACCACAACATCCTCTTCACCTCCCAGTACGCGCGCGGACCCGAGACGAATCTCCGCACCTGGGGCCAGCTCGGCCTCACCGGGGAGTGGGCGGACCGGCCGATCCAGACCTACGGCTACATCGCCCCGGGCTTCGCCGTCTATTTCCAGCGGAAGGTCATGCACTGGTCCACGAAGTACAACCCGAACTTCCGCGAATATGTGGAGCCCAAGGAGGCCGAGCCCGGCGCCGCGGGCCGGCCCGTGTCGAGCGATCGCATGCTGGACGAGATCTCCCGGGACAAGTACGGGATCGGCTGGGCCGCGATGTTTCACGCCCAGTACTATCCGAACCTGAAGGTCCTGGCGCTGGCCCCCGGGGCCGGCACGGCGTATGTCGACTACACCCCGGAAAACGTGTCGAACCGCACCTACCCGCTGGCCCGGGACTGCTACTTCTACGTCAACCGGGAGCCCGGGCGCCCGCTCGATCCCAAGGTGCGGGAATTCATGCGCTTCGTCCTCAGCCGCGAGGGACAGCAGATCATCGCCCACACCGGCTTCTTCTACCCGCTGACTCGCGAGTACCTGGAGGCCCAGCTCAGGAAACTCGACTGAAAGGACCCCATGACTCCCCGCCCGCTCCCGCCCCTGCTCGGATTGCTCGCCCTGGCGCTCGCCGTCCCCCTGGCCGCGCAGGAGGAGGCCCGGGGCGGCCTCGACCTGCAGAAATCCCACTTCGTCAACGTCGCCGCGCGCGGCAAGCGCGTGTACTACACCGAGCATTTCGACCTGAGCGGCCTGCCGTCCTACCAGCCCGAGCAGCAGGTCTCGGGCACGATCCGCGAGTGGGGCTCCAACTATTTCGCCGACAGCCCGCTCGGCCAGTACTGGGAGGACGGGTTCAGGAAGTACCAGCCCGGCGTCCGCTTCGAGTACCACCTGCTCACCACCCTGACCGCGACGCCGGCGCTGTGCCTGGGCCTGGCGGACCTCGCCCCCAGCCGGCATATCACCTTCGATGAGCTGCTCGGCTTTGAGCGCGTGACCCGGCGCGAGCCGGTGGAGATCACGGTCGTGACCGGGAGCTACAATGTGCCGGGCTGGAATTACGCGATCGGAATCTTCGTCAATCGCGCCAATCCGCTCGCCCACCTGACCCTGCGGCAGCTCGACGGGATCTTCGGCGCCGAGCGGACCGGCGGCTACGTCGGCACGGTGTGGCACCTCGAGCTGGCCCGGGGGCCCGCGGGCAACATCCGCACCTGGGGCCAGCTCGGCCTCACGGGCGAGTGGGCCAACCGGCCGATCCACACCTACGGTTACAACCTGCGCTACCACATCCCGCTGACCTTCGAGCGGCTGGTCTTCGGGGGCGCCGACAAGTGGAACGAGAACCTCCAGGAATTCGCCAACTACCGCGACGCGGCGGGCAAGAGCCACCTCGAGGCCCAGCAGGTCATCGAGGCCCTGGACCGCGATCCCGACGGGATCGGCTACTCCAGCATCGCCTACCTCACGCCCGGGACCAAGCCGGTCGCGCTGGCGACCCGCGAGGGCGGCCCCTATGTGCCGATGACGCTGCGCACGGTCCAGAACCGGACCTATCCCCTCGATGACGAGGTCTACTTTTACCTCGACCGCGATCCGGCCAAGCCGACGGACCCGAAGGTGCGGGAATTCATGCGCTACCTCCTCAGCCGGGAGGGCCAGGAGGCGGTGCAGCGCGACGGCAAGTACCTGCCGCTCACCGCGGAGGTCGTCCAAGCCCAGCTCGCCAAATTACAATGACCCCCCCTGCCTCCCTTCCCCTCCGGTGCGCGTTGCTGGCCGTCGCCCTGGTGGCCGCCCGGCCGGCCTTAGCCCAATCCGACGACACCCCCGCGGCGGCGCCGGCGGCTGTCCGGGATTCCCTCAACGTCCAAAAGGCGCGCAACGAGCACGTGGCGGGCCGTGGCAAGAAGGTTTATTACCACCGCAAATTCGACCTGAGCGACCTGCCGCCTTACACCCCGGGGCCGGCGGTGACGGGCAAGATCCGGATGTGGGGCATGAATTACCTCAAGGATGGCCTGCTCGCCGACTTTTGGGAGCAGGATTTTCATCGGTATCAGCCGGGCGTCACCTTCGAGTACCACCTGACGACGGCGTACACGGCAGTCTCCGGGCTGGTCACCGGCGTGGCCGACCTCGGCCCGAGCCGCAAGATCACCTTCGGCGAGACCGAGGAATTCGAGCGCACCTTCAACTACCATCCGACCGAGATCATGTTTGCGACCGGCTCGTACAACGTGCCCGGCTGGAACAACGCCTTCGGGATCTTCGTCAACCGGGCCAATCCGATCACCCGGCTCACGGTCGACCAGCTCGACGGCATCTTTGGCTCGGTGCGCGACGGCGGCTGGGTGGGCACGGAGTGGCATCCGGAATTCGCCCGCGGAGCGGACCGGAACCTCCGGACCTGGGGCCAGCTGGGCCTGACCGGGGAGTGGGCGGACAAGCCCATCCACGTCTACGGGCTGAACCTGCGCTACCACCAGGCCACCACGATCTCGGACTGGCTGCTCAAGAGCAGCGACAAGTGGAACGAGAACCTGCGCACCTACGCAAATTATGCCCGGCCGGACGGAACGCTGGCGATCGCCGCCGAACTGCTGATGGAGGACCTCGCGCGGGATCCCTACGGCATCGCCTACAGCGGCATCCAGAACCAGAAGCCGGAGACCAAGAGCCTCCTCGTCGCGCCGCGCGGCGGCGGCCCCTACGTCGCGATGACGATGACCAACATCCAGCAACGGACCTACCCGCTGGCCGACGCGGTGTATTTCTACCTCAATCGCGCGCCGGGCGCGCCGCTGGACCCCAAGGTCAGGGAGTTCCTCCGCTATGTGCTGAGCCGCGAGGGTCAGGAGCAGGTCGAGCGCGATGGCAAGTACCTGCCGCTCACCGGCGAGGTCGTCCGCGCGATGCTCGCGCGCCTGGAATAGCCCGACGGCCATGAGATCCTTCCTTCCGGCGCAACGCGGCGCGGCCGTCGTCCTCGCGCTGGCCCTCGCCCTCGCCGGGTCCGGCGTCCGCGCCGACCCGGATGGCGTCCGCGACTCGGCCTCCGTCCAGAAGGCCCGCAACGCCCTGGTGAAGGGCAAGGGCAACAAGACCTTCTATCCGCCCAACCGGTTCGACCTGGGCGACCTGCCGCATTACCTCCCCGGGCCGCCCGTCTCCGGCACGATCCGCCTGTGGGGCAGCAATTATTTCACCGACGGCAACCTGGGGAAGTACTGGGCGAAGGGCTTCCGCCGCTACCAGCCCAACGTCAATTTCTACTTTCACCTCACGACCGCGGCAGCCGCAATCCCGGCGCTGCTGACCGGGGTCTCCGACCTCAGCCCGAACCGCAAGATCACCTGGAAGGAGCTGCTGGCCTTCCAGCGGACCTTCAATTACGACCCGCTCGAGATCACGGCCGTGCACGGCTCCTTCAATGTGCCGGGCTGGTCCAACGCGCTGGTGGTGGTTGTCAACCAGGCCAATCCGATCTCGCGGCTCACCCTGCGCCAGCTGGACGGCATCTACGGCGCCGAGCGCAGCGGCGGCTGGGTGGGCACGGAGTGGCATCCGGAGTTTGCCCGCGGCCCGGAGGGCAATCTCCGGACCTGGGGACAGCTCGGGCTCACGGGCGAGTGGGCCAACCGGCCGATCCACGTCTACGGGCTGAACCTGGAATACCAGCAGGCGACCGACCTGTGCCGCTGGGTGCTCCAGGGCAGCGACAAATGGAACGAGCAGCTGAGAATGTATGCCAATTATGCGCGCAAGGACGGCTCGCTGGCGATCGGCGCCGACCTGATGATGGCCGACGTGGGCCAGGATCCCGGCGGCATCGGCTACGGCTCCTTCAGCTACCTCAATCCCGGCACGAAGGCGGTGGCCCTGGCGGCGCACGACGGCGGCCCCTACGTGGCGCTCACGCTCGATTCGGCCCGCGACGGCACCTATCCGCTGCACGACGAGGTCTATTTCTACGTCAACCGCGCACCGGGCCAGCCGGTCGACCCGAAGGTGCGCGAGTTCATCCGCTATGTGCTCAGCCAGGAGGGCCAGCGGGAGGTGATGCGCGACGGCAAGTACCTGCCGCTGCCCGCCGCGGTGGTCCGGGAGCAGCTGAAGAAACTGGAATGAAAGCGCGGCTCGCGGCACTCGTGATCGCGCTGGGCCTCGTCCCCGGGCTGCTCGCGGCGGACCCGCCGGCGGGGGAGGGGGCGGACCTCGCCGCCCTTCCGCCGTACCAGCCGCAACAGGGGGTCGCCGGGACGATCCGCCTCTGGGGTCACGGCAGCACCAAAATCGACTTCATGGGCAAACTGGTGAAGCGGTGGGAGGATGGCTTCCGTCGGTACCAGCCCGGCGTTCGCTTTGACTACCGCATGTATGGAACGGCTTCCGCCATCGGGGCCCTGTATGCGGGGGCGGGCGATTTGGCCCTGATGGGCGAGGAGGTCTTTCCGTTTGAGGCGGCCGCCTACGAACGGGTCATGCACCATCCGGTGTCCCAGGTCGAAATCGCCACCGGCAGTCTCGATGTGCGCAATTTCGATTTTGCCCAGGTGTTCTTTGTGAACCGGAACAATCCGATCAGCCGGATGACCCTGGCCCAATTGGACGCCATCTTTGGCACCGAGCACCGCCGCGGCGCCCCGCGCAATTTCCGAACCTGGGGCGACCTCGGCCTGACCGGCGCATGGGCGGACCGGCCGATCCATCTCTACGGCTGGGCCTTCGACAACGACTTCTGGATTTACCTGCAGGCGGCGATTTTCGGCGGCAGCCACCGTTGGAACCCGGGATTGCGGGAATACCGGCATATTTACCGCGCCGACGGGACCATTTATGATGCCGGCCAGCAGATCCTCGAGGCGGTGGCGCGGGATCCGGATGCGATCGGAATCTCGAACGTGCGTTACGCTCAAGGTGGCGTAAAGGCGCTGGCGCTGGCGGAAGAACCCGCGGGGCCTTATTTTGCGCCCACGCGCTCCAACCTCATCGCGCGCCACTATCCGCTGACCCGAATCATCCCGGCCGCCTTCAACGGGGAGCCGGGCCGGCCGATCGATCCAAAAGTGCGGGAGTTCCTCCGCTACCTGCTGAGCCGTGATGGCCAGGAGGCGATAGTGAACGACGGGGAATACCTGCCGCTCAGCAGCCACGCGGCGCGGGAGCAGCTTGCGAAATTGGAGGCCGATTATCCCTTCGCATCGGCGGCCAGCCCGGAACCTTCGTCCGCCCCCGCGGCTGCCGCCGCCTCCGGCCGGATCCTGCGCATTTGGGGGGACGACCAAATGACCGATTTGGTCGGCCGGTGGGAAGCCGGGTTTCGGCGGCGGCGTCCGGACGTCCGGTTTGAAAACCGGATGATGGGCACGGACACCGGCATGGCGGGCCTGTATACGGGAGTGGCCGACCTGGCCTTCCTCGGCCGGGAAATTTCTCCGGTGGAAACCATGGCGTTTGCGTGGATCTTCCGCCGCCATCCGCTGGCCGTGGAGGTGGCGACCGGCAGCCTCGATCTTCCGGGGAAGTCTCCGGCTCCCGCCGTGCTGGTTTCGGAGGGAAACCCGCTCAACCGCCTGACCCTCGCGCAACTCGACGCCATCTTCGGTTGCGAGCTGCGGCGCGGAGCGGCGCGTCCCTGCCATACCTGGGGCGACCTGGGGTTGGGCGGCGCGTGGGCCCGACGGCCGATCCACGCCTACCTTCGCGACGTGGACAGCGGAACCGCCGTATTCTTCCGACAGGTGGTCCTGCAGGACAGCCGCAAATGGGACTGGGAGAATGTCGTGGAATTCCAGGACCTAAAGCGCCCCGACGGCACGGTGGTCGACGCCGATGCGCAGATCGCCGCGGCGGTGGCGGGCGATCCGGGAGGAATCGGGATTTCCCACGCGGGCTACCGCGGCGCCGGGATCAAGACTCTCGCGCTGGCCGAAGGCGACGGCGGAAAATGGGTGGCGCCATCCCGGCAGAGCCTGACCGATCGCAGCTATCCCCTGGCGCGCGCGATCGGGGCGTACCTCAACCGCAGCCCCGGCCATCCCGTCGACGCTGAGGTGCGGGCGTTCCTGGAATACGTGCTCGGCGAGGCGGGCCAGGCGGACGTGGCGCGCGACGGGGGTTTCCTGCCGCTGCCGTCCGGGATCGCGCGGGCGCAAATGGACCGGCTGGAATGAGTTTTTTCGGAGGCCGGCTCCGGCAGCTTAAGTAAAATTCAGATTACATTCATTTCAATTTAAGATTGGTGAGGCACATTGGCGCGAGCAACCCCCTTGCCCCCGGTCGGTCCCCGAATGCTCCTTCCGGGGGTGCGACCCTTTCAGTTCCCACCATCCCCCTGCTGCTGCCCACAAACCGTGCCTTGCTTCCCCATGAAAAACCCCTCGACCTGCACCCGTTTGATTCGCGTTCTTTTCCTCGCCGGCCTGGCGACCCCCTTGATTGGGCTTCAGGTCCGAGCCCAAGTGGAGTCCGGCACCGCTCCGCCGGCCGCGGCCGCCGATGCATCGTCCTCCACGCCAGCGGCCAATGGGCCCATCCCGGTCGAGCAGGTCACCAAGCTGGATGCCATCACGGTGACCAGCGACATCGGGACCTACCACGAGGTGACCTCCGAGATGGCGAGCAAGGTGGCGACCGACCTGAAGGACCTGGCCTCCTCGCTCCAAGTGCTGAATCAAAATGCAATTGCCGACCGCAACGCGAACAACCTGCAGGATGTTTTCGTCTACCTCACCGGTGTCACGCAATCGCAGACCAACATCAACGGCTTCACCTTTCGCGGCCTGCCGGTTTCCGGTTCCTATGACCAGAACATCGAGTACGACGGCTTGATGGGAACCCCGCTCAAGAAGGGCGCCCAAAGCGCGGCCGACGTCTCCTCCCTGGAGTTCCTGAAGGGGCCCAATTCGGTGCTCTATGGCCAGATGCACCCCGGCGGCCTGATGAACATCGTGAGCAAGAATCCCCTGTCGGATCCGCAGATCGATTTCCGGGCGACCGTCTTCTCCTACGACGGCGCTTTCAATCCCCTGGGGAATGTGAACGGCGACTCGTTCTCGATCGATGCCACGGGGCCGGTCGACGCGGGCAAACACCTGCTGTTTCGCGTCATCGCCGACGTGGAAAACACCCCGCCGTCGCGGCCCGGCGACTTCGACAAGCTGGAGTCGTTTTTTCCGGCCCTGACCTACAATTTCACCAACAAGACCTACTTCACAATCAAGCTCGAGTCCGACGCCGATTACCGCCGGCAGGACGACGGGGTGTTCCCGGTCTTCACCAGTCCGGCGATCCTGAGCCCGGTGTCCACCACCAAGACGGCCGCCTACGGCCGGACGGCGACGTACTACTTCGCCCCGTTCAACACCGTCTATCAAAACACCTACGACCGGGCGCGCGACAAGGGCGACGCCCTTTCGACGCTGTTCCATACGGAGATCGGCCGTTGGACCGTGCGGGTGCAAACCCGCTCCGTGTGGCACGCGGATTGGACGCAGGAGGACACGGACAACAGCACCAATGTCTTTTTTCCCAAGGCCTCCTATGCCACGCCCAACACGACGATCGAGCGGCAGTACAATCTGATCATCAACGGTCACCGCTGGAACTCCTTTGACGCCAATACCTTTGCGGTCTACGGGCCGGAGAGCTTCGAGAGCACGCTGATCGGCGGCGTGGGTGGTGGCGTCGAGCAGTTCGACAATCAGCGCTATGCGTTCGGCCCGGTGACTACGCCGGCCGTCACGATCATCAATCCGATCATCAACCAGCCCCTCGCCAACGGCCAGCTCTATCCCGCCAACGGCACGGCGGTGCAGAACACCAATAATTGGTCGACCACCTTTGGCGAATATTTCTCCGACCAGATGAAGATCGCCGATTTCATCCACGTGTCCTACGGCATCCGGCACGACCAATACGTCCAGGCCGGGATCGACCTGCTGAATCCGGTCAAGACGCCGTACGAGAGCGAGATCATCCATGCCTTCGACCAGCAGCTGGGCGTGGTTTTCGATCTCACCAAGAGCCTGGCGGTATACTCGAGCTGGAGCCAGTCGACGACCCCCAATACCGTGACCGATATCAACGCCCAGGGGCAATCCGGGTTCGCGCCGGAAAAGGGCACCCAATACGAGAACGGGCTGAAGGTCGAGACCCGGGACCACAAATTCTATGGCACCCTGTGCTATTTCTACATCGACCGCACGAACGTCCTGGTGTCCTCGGGCCAGACGCTGCCCGTCACGGGTCAGGCCATTTACCGGCTCGATGGGGCCCAGCACAGCCAGGGCACCGAGATCGAACTCCAATATCAGCCGATTGCCAATTGGCAGTTCCAGGCTGGCGCGGCCTTTGAAAAGGCCTTCATCGCCGAGTCGATCACCAATCCCTACTCCATCGGCGACGATCTGGCGAACGCGCCGCGGGCCACCGGAAATCTCTGGACCCGGTACAATTTCTCGCGGGCCCCCCTGAAGGGCCTGGGAGTCGGATTGGGCGCGATTTATGTCGGCAAGTACTGGGCCGGCGACCCCACCACGGTCACCTATTTCACGATCCCCGGCTACACCCGCGTCGATACCGCGCTTTACTACAAGTGGCAGAGGTACAACTTTGCCCTGAACATCCAGAACGTGGGCGATCGACGGTTCATCCAATCCGAGCAGACCGCCGAATACCTGGTCCCCGGGGAGCAGCGCAAGATCACGCTCTCGGTCGAACGGAAGTTTTGAGCCGCCGCCGCCGGGGCTGCCTTCACTCCAGCTTGCGCTGCTGCTCCCGCAGGGTCCGGGGGGCGAGCGGCAGGAAGGCGCCTTCGGTCGCGATGTCCCGCTGGCCCTCGGGGCTGTAGACATATTCGAGGAAGGACTTCACCTTGGGATTGAGCGCCGATCCCGGAAGGCGGTTGACGAAGGCCAGCGCGATGCGGGTCAGCGGGTAGCTCCGGTCGGCGAGCGTCCGCGCGGTCGGGAATACAAACGGACCGCCCGCGCTGGCGGCCAGGGCGACCGGCCGCACCCCGCCGTCGGCGCCGGCGAGGCTGCCGACCGCCAGTCCGTCGGGATCGGCCCGCAGGGCCGCGAGAATCCTGGCCCCAGCCGGCTCGACCGTGCCGTTGGGGCGCGCGCGGTCGGCCAACTCGGTCACGCGGTCCCAATTGAGCTTGTAGCTGCCACCCAGGACCGCGCGGAGGAAATATTGTCCCGTCCCGCTGGCCATGTCGTAAGTGTAGAGATGGACGGGACGGCCGGCCCAGGCGCCGCCCAGCCCGAGGTCGCCCCAGGTTCGCACGGGGGGGCCGCCGCGCCGGTGCTCGGATCCAAACAGGGCGTCGAGCTGGGCCAGCGTAAGCCGGGCGAGGGGGTTTTCCGCCCGGACCAGGACCGCCAGCGCGGGCGATTTCCCCGGCGACGCCAGGCTCCCGGTGGCGATTTCCAGCCGCAGCGGCTCATAGGCCCGGACGTGGAAGAAGCCGTCGTGGTCCTCGACGTCGGGCTCGCGGCCGAGGAAGGCCAGGTCGGCGATCCCGGTGTAAAGCCCCGGCATCGCCATCGCCGTGCTGACAAACTTGTTCTCGAAGCGGATCTCCGGATGCCGGCGGCCGTAGGCGGCCTCCCAGATCCCCGCGAGGTCCGCCAGGCCCGGATCCCCCCAGATGCGGATCGCCCGGGAATCGGTCCGGTCCGCCCGGTAGGGGGCGGCGGCGCCCGGGACGGCGGCGCCGAGCGGCGCGGCCAGGGCCGCACCGAGTCCCGCCAGGAAGAGGAGGGGCCGTTTCATTCCAGGTTCCGGATGGCGGCGGCGGCGATATCCGGCCGCAGGGGAAGATAGCTGCCGTCCCGCACGATGTCGGCCTGGCCCTCCCGGCTGAGAATATAGCGGAGAAACTCCTTCACCCGGGGGTCCAGCGGCGAGCCGGGCGTCCGCGGGAAGCAGGCCGGGATCAGGCGGGTCAGCGGATAGGTCTCCGCGATCAGGGTCGCCGCGGAAACCGCGACGTACGGCCCGCCCGCGCGCTCCGCGAGGGCGAGCGGCTTCACCCCCGGTCCGGCGTATCCGATATTGGATACGGCGATCCCGTCGGGGTCCCGGGCGAGCGCGTCCAGGATCTGCCGGCCGTGGTCGTAGATCGAACCGTCGGGCCGGGCGATATGCCGGAACTCCCGCAGGTCGCCGTTCCACCGGTGGCTCCCGCCCAGCAGCGCGCGCTCGAGGTAGATGCCGAAGCTGTCGTCGATCGCCCAGCCGTAAGGATGGATCGGCCGCGCCGCCCAGGCGCCGGTCAGGCCGAGGTCGCCCCAGGTGCGGAGGTTGCGGCCGCCGCGGCGGTGCTCCGCGCCGAAGATCCCGTCGAGCTGGGCGAGCGTGACCCGGTGCAGCGGGTTGTCCCGGTGGACGAAGAACATCTGCGCATAGTCCGCGTTGCGCACGGCCACGCTGCCCGTCGCCACCGGGACGCTCTGGAGTTCGTGGCCGGTGAACTGCCGATACAACGCGGCGTCGCCCGGATCGAGCTCCTCGCCCAGCACCGCGAGGTCGCCGACGCCGGTGTATAGCGCGGCGATGGCCGAGGAAGTGCCGTACATGTCGTATTCGATCCGGGCGTCCGGATGGTAGCGCCGAAAACCCCGCTCCCAGCCGGTCACGAGCTGGCGCAGGAACGGACGCTGAAAGCTGCCGTGGCCCCACAGGCGGATGGTGCCCGAGACGGTCTGTTCCGGGCGGTACGGCGGCAAGGCCGCCACGGCCCGATCGGCGGCGGGATCCCCGGCGCGCAGCGCCGGTCCGGCGATGGCCGCCAGGGCGCCGAGGGCGATGATCCGCGCCAGTCTCATTCGAGTTTCCGCAGTTCCTCCCGGACGGCGTCCGCCGGCATCGGCAGGAACTTGCCGTCGCGCACCACCGCGGCCTGGCCCTCCCGGCTGAGGACATAGCGGACGAATTCCCGCACCGCCGGATCGAGCGGCCGGCCGCGCTCGCGCTTGAGATAAAAATAGCACTCCCCGTGCAGGAAGTAGCTCCGGTCCTGGAAGCTCGACAGGGTCGGGGCGATGTACGGACCGGAATCCGTGGCGGCCAGCGCCAGCGCTTTGGTCCCCGGGATCAGGTAGCTCACGCAGCTGATGCCGATCCCGTCGGGGTCGTGGGCGATGTCCTTCACCAATTCCTGGGCCCCGAGCGCGAGGGTGCCGTCGGGCCGGGCATATTGCGAATACTGGCGGAGCGCCTCGTTCCACTTCCCGCTGCCCTGGAGCACCAGGCGGCTGAAGTCCACCGTCGGGTTGTATTCGAGATTCATGGCGTACGGGTGGATCGGCCGGTCCCGCCACTCCCCGGGCAGGCCCAGCTGCCCCCAGGTGCGCAGGTTTTTCTCGGGGCCCCGCGCAAACTCCGGGTGCCAGGTCGTCCCGATCCAGCCGCCGTTTCGCTCCGCGCCGAAAATTCCGTCCAGCTGGCCGACCCGGATCCGCTCGATCGGATTGCCCCGGTTGACCACGATCACGTACCCGGGACTCCAGCCGAGCGCGTCATAGGCGCCGTTCAGGGCGGTGACTTCCAGCGGATCGCAGTTGTAGAGGCGCTCGTAGCCCAGCAGCTCCATGAACATCGCGTGCCGCCCGATGCCGATGTCGGCGCCGCCGGCGATCAGGCCGGGGAGCGCCAGGGCGGAACTCTTGAGGTCGAAGTCCAGCTTCACCCCCGGCTGGAACTTGCGGAATCCGGCGGTCCAATACTGCCCGAGCATGCCGTTGGTGACCGCATCGTTGCCCCACATCCGGATCGTCCCCGACACCGGGCGCGCGGGGACGTAGGCCGGCAGGCCGGAGAGGTCCCAGTCGCGGGTGTAGAACCGCTTGCTCCCCAGGCTGGCATTGAGCCGGTTCCTGGCGCCCTGGATGGCCAGGCCGTCCCTGGCCGCGTCCGCCTGGGCGGAATCCGGAGCGCCGGCCACTCGCGCCGGGAATGACGCGGATGCCATGGCGAACGCGAGCAAGACGAAGGCGGAGGGGCTTGATTTCAAGCGGGGTGCGTCCGGGGGGGTATCCTGATCGCACTGCAATTCACCTCGATTTAAGCCCGGACCGCGACATCGAAATTCAACCTTGCCGGGCTTAATCAAAATTAAGGTAATATTCACGTGGGTTTAAGCTTGGAGGGCCAGAGTCACCCCTTTCCCCCTCACCCCTGACCGTCCGCCCCTGTTAGTGAGATATTTCCGGCACCTCTATCTGCAGGTCCTGCTCGCCGTCGTGCTGGGCGGGGTCTGCGGCCAGCTCTGGCCCGCCTTCGGCGCGGGACTCAAGCCGGTGGCGGACGGCTTCATTCGGCTGATCACGATGCTGATCAGCCCGATTGTCTTCTGCACGATCGCGTCGGGCATGGGCCAGATGCGGGACCTGCGGAAGGTCGGCCGCGTCGGGCTCAAGGCCCTGGTCTACTTTGAGGTCGTCACCACCTTTGCGCTGATCATCGGGCTGGTCGTGGTCAACCTGGCCCGCCCCGGCGCCGGGATCCATGCCAACGCCGCCACCCTCGACGCCGGTGCGCTCGGAGCCTACACGGTCGCGGCCCGGAAGCTTACGGTGGTGGATTATCTCCTCAACGTGATCCCGGCCACGCTGCCCGGGGCGCTGACCTCCGGCGAGATTCTCCAGGTGCTGCTGGTCGCCATCCTCTGGGGCGCGGCGATGGCGATCGCGGGCGAGCGGAGCCGGCCGGTCGCCGATCTGATCGACGCGGTCTTCAAGATTCTCATGGCCGTCGTGGCGATCGTCGTGAAGCTGGCGCCGCTGGCGGCCTTCGCGGCGGTCGCCTTCACCGTGGGCCGCTTCGGCTGGCACAGCCTGGCCCACCTGGCCTCGCTCCTCGCCTGCGTCTATCTGACCATGGTGGTTTTCATCGTGCTCGTGCTCGGCGGCATCCTGCGGCTCAACCGCCTCGGCCTCTGGCGGATCCTGCGCTACCTGCGCGAGGAGATCTTCCTGGTGATCGGCACCTCCTCGTCCGAGACCGCGCTGCCCGGCCTGATGGCGAAGATGGAGAATCTCGGCTGCGCCAAACCATTGGTCGGGCTGGTGGTCCCGGCCGGCTATTCCTTCAACCTCGACGGCACGAGCATCTACCTGACCATGGCCGCGGTCTTCATTGCCCAGGCGACCGACACGCCACTGTCCCTGCTCCAGCAGGTCGCCATGCTGGCCGTGCTGCTGCTCACCTCCAAGGGGGCGGCGGCCGTGACCGGCGGCGGGTTCGTCACCCTGTCGGCGACGCTCGCCTCCACCGCGACCGTGCCGGTGGCGGGCCTGACCCTGATCCTGGGCATCGACCGCTTCATGTCGCAGGCCCGCGCGCTGACCAACCTCATCGGCAACGCGGTCGCCGTCGTCACGATCGCTGCCTGGGAGGGCGAGTTCGACCGGGCCCGGGCGGAGCGGGCCCTGGCCGGCGAGCCCCTGGAGATTGGCTCGGAGTCGGTCAGCCAGGTGATCGACCAGGTCAGTTGAGCCTGGCGCGCTCGCCGGCCGCGAAGCCGGCGGGCAGGGGGAGGAAATTCGCCGGATCGTCGGCCACCGCCTGCTGGCCCTGGCGGCTCAGGATGAAGCGCAGGAAGGCGGCCAGCGCCGGATCGAGCGGCGCGCCGGGCGGCCGGCGGACAAAGACGAAGATCGTCCGGGTGAGGGGATACACCCGGCGCGCGACTTCGTCGCGGGTGCCTGCATACCAGGGACCGCCCGCCGCCTCGGCCAGGGCGAGCGTGCGCGTGCCCGGGAGGCGGTTGGCGAATCCGGCATAGCCGATGCCCGCGGGGTCGGCGGCGACCGCGCGCACGATCTCGTCGAGCGCGTGGTTTTTCCCGCGACCCATTCCGGTGTCGGGCACCTGGCGCGTGTCCGGCTTGAAGTCGCCGCCGAGCATGAGCCTTTCCATCAGGTAGGCGACTATGCCCGCGTGTGGATTGCCGGATGGGCGGTTGATAACCATCCCGTAGCGGTGGATGGGGCGGCCGGTCCACGGCCCCGCCAGCCCGAGCTGGCCCCAGGTCGTGAGGTCGGCGGGGCAGCCCCGGCGTCGGGTGGTGGAGTAGATGGCGTCGAGCTGGGCGAGGGTGATCCGTTCCAGCGGATTGGCCGCGTTGACGTAAATCGCGATCGCGTGGGTATTGCTGGGGGTGGCGTAGCTGCCGCTCGCCACGGCGATACCCAGCGGCGGATAGCCCAGCCGGGCCCGCGCGGCCGCCAGCTCCGTCGGCTGGATTTCCCGCACGAAGGGAGCCACCGAGACCCTGCCGTCGAGCAGCTCGGCCAGGCAGGTCGCGGGCAGGTCGGTGGCCCGGTCGGTCTGGCGGAGGCGGACGCCGGGATGGAACGCCGCAAAGCCGCGGATCCAGGCGTCGACCAGGGTCTGGGTCGAGGCGGAGCGCGCCAGGACGATTTCGCCCTGCAGGGAACCGGCTGACGCATACCCCGGCAATGCGGGATCGACCGGCGGCGGCGCAGCCACGGCGGCCCAGGCCGGCGCCAGGGCCAAGAGGAGAAACCCGCCGCGGATCATGACCCAGGATGGGCCGGGCCCCTCGTTCCTGGCAAGGCGGCAGGACAATCTGAATAACAATTTATCTTTGGTTCAGGTTGAAATCAGGAAGCCGGCCCATCCTGCCCGGGTCGCTTTCGTCCGCTTACCCCGCTTCAACCCCTGAGCCCCGAGCCTATGAATGCCGTGAACTTTGTTGTGCGCTTTGCCGCGTCCCTGACGCTCCTGGTGCTGGCCGCAGCCGGCGCCGCGCGGCTGGCCGCCGCGGACGCGGCGGCCAGCTACCGGGCGATCGGGTCCTTCGACCTGCCCGGCGGCGTCCCAGGCCAGGCAGTCCGCCTCGACGGTCCGGCGCGCCGGCTCTACGTCTCCCAGGGCGACCGGATCGCGGTGCTCGACGCCGACTCCGGCCGCGCGGTGGGCAGCGTCGCGCCGACCCCGGGCGTGCGTGGGATTGAAATCGCGCCCGGCCTGGGCTGGGGGTTCACGGCCAACGCGGGCGACGGCACGGTCACCATCTTCGACTTGAAGTCCGATGCCGTGGTCCGGGTCATCCCCTCGACGGGACGCGAACCCTCCGGGGTGCTTTACGATCCGGACACCGGCCGGCTCTTCGTCTCGAACCGCGCGAGCGGGGACCTCACGGTGGTGGATCCGGTCACTGGCGCGGTCGCGGCGACCATTCCGCTCGGCGGCGCGCTGGGCCAGATGGCCTGCAACCGGTATGGCCGGCTCTTCGTCGTGGCCGAGGACCGGTCGGTGATCCACGTCGTGGACACCCGGGCGCTCGAAGCGCAGGGGGATGACCCCCTGGCTCCCGGGGTGCAGCCCACCGGCATTGACATGGACCGCTCTGGCCGCCGGATCTTCGTGGCGTGTGCCAATGGATGGCTCGACGTCGTGGATGCCGACAACGGGTTTGTTTTTCAGGTCCTCAAATCTGGTTTGGGCCGGGGCGGCGTCGTCTTTGACCGCACGAAGGTCCGAGGCGGGCCCGGCGAGGCGCCCTGGAAAGGCCGGATCCTCGTCGCCACGGCCGACGGCGCGCTCACGGCCGCGCGGATGAACGCCTTCATCAACTACACCTACCACGACACCTCGCGGGCGGCGGCTGACGCCAGCACGCTGGCCTTCGACGGTTCTACCAACCGGGTGTTTGTGCCCACCGCCGGCCGCGTGCTCATCCTGGGCCGATAACCCCCGCGTTCCCCTCCATGAAAGCCCATTTTTTCCCCGGCATCGCCACCGCCGTACTCGCAGCGGCCCTCCTCGCGGCGACCGCCGCCGCCCAGGCCGGAATCATACCCGCCGCAGAGCTGCGCGGAAAGAGGATCCTGCTCGTGACCGGGCAGCCCGATCCGGATCGCCCGGCGGACGATGCCGCGGTCAAGGCGCACCTTGAATCGCTCGGTTGCGTGGTGACCGGGGCCCTCGACTCGGATCCCGCCTCCCGGTCCCAGGGGCAGGACCTCGTCGTGATCTCCGCCAGTGTGAACGCCCACGTGCTGCAGGGAACCTATCGGGACTCGGCCCTGCCGGTCTTCACCTGGAGCGGCGAGAGCTACCCCAACCTGGCGATGACCGGTCCCCGCCGGCACGTCGACTTCGAGATCGTGGACACCAAGATCTTCTACGCGCAGTCCTTCACCAATCTCTACGGGCTATGCGTGAATGCGACTAATCCGATCGCCCGCGACGTGGGCCTGCCCGCGCAGCTCTTCGGCACGCTCTACCTCGAGCCCGAGGAAACCTGCTGGGGCCGCCCCGGCTTTGGCGCCCAGGTCGTCAGCGTCTTCGAGGGCGATCCGGACAAGGCCGGCCTCTTCACCTACGAGCAGGGGGCCACGCTGGCCGACGGCTCCGCCGCGCCGGCCCGCCGGGTGGGTTTCTTCCTGGGCCGGGACAATTTCCACATGCTGACCGACTGCCATGGCCCGGCGGAGCGGGATCCGGACGAGAAGGCCTGGTATGTGGGCCTCAAGCTTTTCGACGCCTCCCTGCGCTGGGCGCTCAGCCCGCCGCCGCCACCGCCCGGTTCCGACCACGCCGAGCTCCACGCCCAGCTGGCCCGCGCCGCCCGCGGCAAGAAGGTGCTCTTTGTCGAGCGGATCGAGTCCCCCGAGGGCAAGGAGGCCGACGAGCACGACGTCGCCTACCTCCGCGCCCTCGGCTTCACGGTCACGGTCGCCGATCAGACGGACCTGGCGCGTCCGGCCGGCCAGGACCTGATCGTGATCTCGGCCACCTGCTCGAAGTACAAGCTGACCAACAAATATTCGGATGCGGGGATTCCGATCATGTGCCACGAGGGCCTTTACGCCGACGTGCTTCACCTGACGGGGCGCCACCGCTACACCGAATATGGCGAGCACGGCGAGGACAAGGAAAGCGACGACCCCGAGGAAAATTACCTGGACATCGTCGGGGCGTGGCATCCGCTGGCCGCGGGACTCCACTCCGGGCTCGTCCAGACGAACAAGACCCCGGGCACGCTGAAGTGGGGGCTGCCGACGCGCGGGGCGATTGTGATCGCGACGCTGCCCAACGCCCCGGAACAGTGCGCGATTTTTGGCTATGAAAAGGGCGCGACCATGGCATACGATCACATCGCCCCCGCCCGCCGGCTCCTGTTTCCCCTCGACAACGACGCTTTCGACGACCTGACCGACGACGGACTGGCGCTCTACGACGCTGCCGTCCTCTGGAGCATCAGTCCGCCCAACGAGTAACCACCCCATGACCACCATGCCCGCCGCGTTTCGCTGCCTCCTCCTCCCGGCCCTGGCGGCCGCCGCCCTGCTGCTGCCCGCCGCCGCCTCCGCCCAGAACGGCGGGGTGAAATACGGGCCACCATCCGCGGCGGACACCGCTTCGTTCATGAAGAACGGCCGGCCGCTGCCCGATCCGGAACTCCTGCAGCCGACGGTCGATCCGGCGCTACCCGCGTTCCAGCCGCGCGAGTCCGCCGCGCTCGCGGGCGCGCTGCGGGGCGCGGCGTCCGATGTGCTCGCCAAGCTCGCGCAGCGCTGGATCGCCGGCTTCAAAAAATTCTATCCCAACGTGAGCGTCACGGTGCCTCCGCCCTACTCGGGCAAGGTGGGCGCCCGGGAATTGGTCTCGGGGAAGGTGGACTTTGCGCTGGTCTCCCGCGAGCTGGTGCCCTCCGACGTCACCGAATTCAAGGCCAAGTTTGGCTACGGCCCGTTGAGCGTGCCGATCTCGGGCGGCTCCTACCGGCATTTCGGCTTCCTCGATGCGGTTGTCTTCTTCGTGAACCAGGACAATCCGCTCAGCCGGATCTCCCTCACCCAGCTCGACTCCATCCTCTCGACGACCCGCTACCGCGGCGGCGAGCCGATTCGGACCTGGGGGCAGCTCGGGCTGACCGGCGAGTGGGCCGACCAGCCCATCCATGTCTGGGCGGTCAAGCCGTGGAACGGGTTCGAGGAGTTTGTGCGCGAGCGGGTCCTCAGCCCCGGCGCGAGCCGCGGCGAATGGCGCGACGATCTCAACTTTGGCGCCACCGTCTTCCCGATCGCCCCGGCGGTCGCGAAGGACCGCTATGCCATCGGCTACGCCGGCCTGGCCTACACCAACGACGGGGTGAAGCTCCTGGCCCTGGCCCCGGATGACGGCGGTCCCGCCGTGCCGCCGTCCTATGAGGCGGTGGCGCGCGCCGAGTACCCGCTCAGCCGGGTGGTCTACTGCAACGTCAACCGCGCCCCCGGCCAGCCCCTGGATCCCGTGCTCCGGGAGCTGCTCCGTTTCATCGTGAGCCGCGAGGGCCAGGAGGTGGTGCACGCGCAGGCCGTCTTCCTTCCCCTGCGCGGCGCCCAGGCGGCGCGCAGCCTCAACCTGATCGGGAACTGAATCCACCTCCCATGCCGACACGTTTTTCCTCCCTCCTCTTTCGGTCGGTCGGTCCGATCGCCCTGGCGCTGTCCGGGTCCGGCCTGTCTGCCCAATCGGCCGATCCGGGCCTGCCCGCCTATCACCCGGGGAGTCCGGTGGCCGGCAGCGTGGCCGCGGTGAGCGCGGACACCATGGAGGGCCTGATCCGGGCGTGGGCGGCGGCCTTCCGGAGCTATCAACCGGGCGCGGACATCACCGAGACGATGAAGGACGTCGGACCGGAGGATCGCGCGGCGCTGGGGCCGGACACCGCCGAGGTCTTTCGCAACGACAACGAGCCCTACGAGGATGCCTATGGCTACGAGCCCTTCCGGATTTGCGTCTCGATGGCGGCCTTTAACCGGAAGGAGCACATTCAGGCCATCGCCGTCTTCGTCAATCGCGCCAATCCGCTCGGCCAGGTTTCCCTGGCGGAACTCGACGCCATTTATTCCCGCGACCGCCGGCGGGGCTATCCCGCGGCCATCACCACCTGGGGGCAGCTGGGTCTGACCGGGGAATGGGCGGAGCGGCCGATCCACGCCTACGGCCGCGGGATCCGCAAGGACGAGGTGGGAATGTACTTCCGCGACGTCGTGATGTTCGACGGCCTGTACCAAGACGGCTTCAGGGTCCCGGGGCGGGGCGTCTCCGCGGATGTTGTGAAGGCGGTGACCGGCGACCCGGCGGGCATCGGTTTCTGCGCCTTTTCCTACGTCAGCGCCGATTTGAGGCCCCTGGCGCTGGCGGACGCCCACGGCGTGGTCGGCCAGCCCGTCCTGGGCGACGTGGCCAGCGGCCGGTATCCCTTGGACCGCCCCCTCTACCTCTACGTCAATCGGAAGCCCGGCCGGCCCCTCGACCCGCTGCTCAAGGAATTCCTCCGTTTTGTGCTGAGCAAGGAGGGCCAGGATGTCGTGGCCGCCTCCACTTACCTGCCGCTGTCCCCGGAGATCGCCGCCGCGGAGCGGGCCAAGCTGGAGTAACTGCATCCATGGAAACCCCGCCGCCCCGCCCCAAGCCCCCCGCCCCGGAAATCTCCGGCCGATTCTGGCCGGAAGGCTGGTGGAAGCTGATGGAGACGCGCATCGGCATCGTGCCGCTGCCGGTCTTCGTCGTGCTCGCTGCCATCGTGGCCTACTTCACCTACGCCGGCAAGCTGCCGACGGAGGCGTCGATGATGATGGCGGTTCTGGCGCTTTTCGGCTTTGCCTGCGGGGAGGCCGGCAAGCACATCCCGGTCCTGAAGCACCTGGGCGGGGCCGCGATCTTCGCCACCTTCATTCCCTCCTACCTGGTCTACCGGCACCTCCTGCCGGCGGAGGTGGTCAAGGACGTGACGGATTTCACGAAATCGACCGGGTTCCTCTACCTGTTCATCGCCGCCATCATCGTCGGCAGCATCTGGGGCATGGACCGCCACATCCTGATTCGGGGCTTCCTGAAGATCATCGTGCCCACGGCCATCGGCACGATCCTGGCAGCCGTGGTCGGCACCCTGGTGGGCGCCGCCTTCGGCCTCGGCTTCCGGCACACCTTCTTTTACATCGTGATGCCGATCATGGCGGGAGGGGTGGGCGAGGGCGCGATCCCGCTGTCCACCGGCTATGCCGACATCCTCCACCAGGGCCAGGGCCGGATGTTTGCCCAGGTGCTGCCGCCGATCATGTTTGGCAGCCTGATCGCGATCCTGCTCGCCGGGGCGCTCAATTTTCTCGGCAAGCGGCGCCCGCGACTGACGGGCGACGGCCGCCTGGAGGCCGGGGAGCACGACGAGATGGATCCGCACCAGCAGGAGATCACGGGCCGGATGGACGTGGGCCACGTCGCGGCCGCCGGGGTCACCGTGATCACGCTCTACCTGGTGGGCCTGGTGGTCTACCGGATCGGCGCGAAATTCAATTTCACGGTGCCGGCGCCGCTGACCATGCTGCTCCTGGCGGTGCTGATCAAGCTGGGGCGGGCGGTTTCACCACAACTGCAGGAGGGCTCTTTCGTCGTGTATCGGTTCTTCGCGGTCGGCGTGACCTATCCGCTGCTTTTTGCCATCGGGGTCGCGATGACCCCGTGGGAGACGCTGGTCGCCGCGTTCGCCCTGCCCAACCTGGTCACGATCGCCGCGACGGTCTTTACGATGGTCGGCGCCGGATTTGGCGTCGCCCGCTGGATGAGGATGTACCCGGTGGACCTGGCGATCATCAATTCCTGCCGCTGCGCCCAGGGCGGCACCGGCAACGTGGCGATCCTCACCGCCTGCGACCGGATGCAGCTCATGCCCTTCGCGCAGGTCGCGACCCGGATCGGGGGGCTGGCCACGGTCTTCGGCGCCCTGATGCTCTACGCTAAAATGCACTAGGGACCAGCTCGGGCACCGCCGGCAGCTCGAAGATCACCCGCAGCCCCGGCCCCTCCGACCGCTCCTCCGCCCAGATCCGGCCCCGGTGCAGGCCGACGATGCTCCGGGAAATGGCGAGCCCCAGGCCGCTGCCCTTTTCCTGGAGGCTGCCATCCGCCTCCGCCAGCCGGACAAAGCGCTCGAAGATCCGTTCGCGCTCCTCCCGCGGCACTCCCGGGCCCTCGTCCTCGACGGCGACGCGCCACGCGCCGTCGGCCACGATGGAACTGACCCGGATCAGGCTGCCCCGCGGCGCGACATTGAGCGAATTGGCCAGCAGGTTGAGCAGAACCTGCCGGATCCACTTCGGGTCGAAATCGACCAAGCCGCTGCCGGCGACGCTCTCGGCGAAGCGGAGGTCGCGGTGCTCGACCAGCACCCGGGCATCCAGGGCGAAGTAATGCAGGAAGGCGCGCGGATCCTCCCGGCGGGTGACGAGCGTGATCGCCCGGGCCTCGGCGCGGGACAGGAAGAGCAGCTCCTCGATGATCTGGTTGAGGCGGGCGATTTCCTCGAGCTGCACCTGCACCGCCTCCTCCTGCGCCGGGGCCAGCCGGCCCTCGATCAGGAGCCGCTCCGCCTGCAGCCGGATCAGGGAGAGCGGGGTCTTCAGCTCGTGCGAGGCCTCGGCGGAAAACCGGCGGATCTGATTGAAGGAAGACTCGATCCGGTCGAACATCTGGTTGAGCAGCCGGGCCAGGTTCGAGATCTCGTCGTGGACGGCGGGCACGGGAATCCGCTCGCTCAGGTTGTCGGACCCGATGTGGGTGGCGGTTTCCTGGATCAGCCGGACGGGCCGGAGGGCCATCCGGCTCAACAGCAGCCCGATCGCCGCGCTCATCCCGAGCATGAAGGCCGTCAGGCCGAGGAACACCGCCCGGTAGCCGCGCATGACCCCCAGCACCTGCTCCTTCGAGGTCATGATCGAGACGATGAGCGGACCGAGCCGGAACCGGTCGACGCGCATTTCGAACCTCAGCCCGGGCAGGTGCACGTTGTAGGCGTCGGCGCCCGCGGCCTCGGGGATCAGGAGTCCGCCCAGGTTGGGGGAATTGAAGAGGATGTCGCCGTCGGTCCGGTGGATCTCGACGTAGAAAAGCACCGACTCGCTGTTGGCGATCTTGAGCATCCGCTCCCGGATCTGCTCCCGGCCGAGGGCCGAGCAGTCGGGGCCGAGCTGGGAACGGATTTGCGCGAATTCGTCCTGGATCAGCAGGTCCACGCTGTGCACGACGTACTTCTCGAGCAGGTACCGGCCGGCGATGAAGCTGCCGGCCATCGTGCCCGTCGTGGCCAGCGTGTACCAGAGTGCGAGCCTCGCTCCGATCGACTTCATAGGAAGTGGTAGCCGACGCCGCGCACGGTCTTGAAGAGCGGCTTGTCCGGGGCGGTCTCAAGCTTCGCCCGCAGCTTGCTCATGTAGACATCGAGGAGGTTGGTATCCACGTCGTAGTGGGACTCCCAGATCTTCTCGGAGATGAGGGTCCGGGTGAGGATCCGCCCGGGATTGTGCATGAAGATCTCCAGGAGCGCGAATTCCCGGCTGGTGAGCTCAACCGGCTGGCCGTTCTGGGCGACGGTGCGGCCGATGAGGTCCATGCGGATCCCGTGGTGCTCCAGGATGGTCTCCTTTACCGCGCTCTGGCGCCGGAGGAGCGAGCGGATGCGGGCCTGGAGCTCCTCCATGCTGAAAGGCTTGGCCAGGTAGTCGTCGGCGCCCAGGTCCAGCCCCTTGATCCGGTCCTGGACCGCATCGCGGGCGCTGAGGATCAGGACGGGCTGGTTGAAGCCGCCCTTCCGCCACTCCCGGAGCAGGACCAGGCCGTCCCCGTCGGGCAGATTGAGGTCGAGGACGATGACGTCGTAGACCGTCTCGCACTGCGCGTCGCGCGCTTGCCGGCAGCTCTGGACCCACGTGACGGTGTGGGCGAGCTCCGTCAAGCCCTTGCGCAGAAACTGGCCAAGGCGGCGCTGGTCTTCGACAATCAGGATTTTCACAACAATCGAACCGGGGGTAGGGGTACTGCGGGCGGGGATTCAAGCCTGTCCCCGGGTGGCAGGCGAGTAGATTGTGCGCGAAAGCGCGGCTGGGGACTAACGATTTTTCAGTTTCGATTCAGCCTTGATTAAGGCGGTGAATCCACACTGGGGACATCAACCCCTCTTCCCCGGCTCGTCCGCCCGGCGGAAGCGATCGAAAAACGAGTACGGGCGGCCCACCTCCGAATTTTCGCGCCATGCCTGTCGCTCCCACCCGCCTCATCCTGCCCCTGGCCCTGCTCGCCCTCGCCCTGGCCCCCGGCCTGCGGGCCCAGACCGAGCCCTCCGAAGATGTGCGCAAGGCGCTGCTGGCGCAAAAGGAGCGCGCCGCGGTGGTGCTGCAGCGCGGCCGCCAGCCCCACTATGCGGTGAAATTCGATCTCAGTGGGCTGCCGCATTACATCCCCGGGCCGCCGCTCAGCGGCTGGCTGCGCCTGCACGGCAGCAACTACCTGGCGGACGGCGCCCTGGGCGAATACTGGCAGCGCGCCTTCGCCAAATTTCAGCCGGACATTCGCATTTCCTACTATCTGCCGACGGCGGCGGTCGCCTTTGCGGCGCTCTATTACAACGAGGCCGACCTGGTCATGGGCCACCATCCCGGCTTCTATGACCTCCTGGCCTACGAGCGGGTCATGAACTGCGACCCGATCGAGTTCACGGTGGTCACGGGTTCCTACGATGTGGCGGGTTGGGAAAACTCCACCGTGATCCTGGTGAACCACGCCTGTCCCCTGCAGGGCATCACGATGCGACAGCTCGACGGCGTCTTTGGGGCGGCGCGCGACGGAGGCTGGGCCGGCACGAACTTCCGGCCGGACCGGGCCCGGGGGCCCGAGGGCAATATCCGCACCTGGGGCCAGCTCGGATTGACGGGGGCGTGGGCCAACCAGCGCATTCACGTGTACGGATTCAACCTGCGCTACAACACGGCGACGGACTTTTCGGACAAGGTTCTGGCCGGGAGCGACAAGTGGAACGAGGACTTGCACGGCTTCGCGCACATTGTCCGGCCCGACGGCACCCGGTACATCGAGGCCGACCAGATCACCGACGCGCTGGCCCGGGACCCCTACGGCATCGCCTACAACCGCTACCGCGGCGAGCGCCCCGGGGTCAGGCGCATCGCGGTGGCCGCCGCGGATGGCGGTCCGTTCATTCCCCACACGATCACGACCGTGCAGAATCGCACCTACCCGCTGTACAACGAGGCCTACTTCTACACCAACCTCAAGCCGGGCACCCCGCTCAATCCGCTGGTGAAGGAATTCATCCGCTTCGTGCTCAGCCAGGAGGGGCAGGCCGAGGTGGTGCGCGACGGCAAATACCTGCCGCTGACCGCGGAAGTCGTCCGGGAGCAGCTCGCGAAATTGCCATGAGCCTCCTCCGCCTTTTCCTCGTGGCCGCCGCGGCGGCCGGCTCCGTCCTGCCGGGTATCCATGCGTCCGAGACGCAATCCGCCGCGGACATCCCCGGTGCGGGGCTCCATCTGCTGGAGAAGATTCCCCTGCCCGCGATGAAGGGCACGTGGGACCACTTGACCTCGGACCCCCGGACCGGCCGGATCTTTGCCAACGCCCAGGACATCCACACGCTCGAGATCGTGAGCCTCGATTCGGGAACGGTGGTGGGAACGGTCCAGGGACCATTCAACCGCAACCAGGGCGCGGATTACCTGGACAACCTCGGCGAGATCGCGATCAGCAACGGCCGCAGCGGCACGGTCGTGTTCCTGGACGCCGCCACGCTCGGCGTCCGCCAGACCGTGGGCATCGGGCTGGGCGCCGACCTGATGGCCTATGATGCGGCGCGGCAGGAGCTCTTTGTCGATCATGGCGGACGCGACTCCAACCGCGGCTTCGGGGCGGTGGCGGTCATCGACGCCGCGAAGGGCGAGCTGATCGCGGACATTGCCACGGATTTTCGGCCGGCGGCCATGGCGGCGGAGGCCGCCGGTCCCCGCCTTTTTGTCTGCGTCCCGGGCGCGAACCAAATCGCGGTCGTCGACCGTCCGACGCGGCAAATCGTCGACCGCTTCACCCCACAGTCGGCCAAAAAGCCGGTCTCGGTCGCCTTGGACGAGGCCGATCATCGGCTCTTCGTCCTCGACCGGACTCCCGCCCGCCTGGTCGTCCTGGATTCACGCTCGGGCGCCACCGTCGCCTCCCTCCCCACCGTGGGCGAGTGCGAGGACGTGTTCTACGACGCGGCGCACCGGCGCCTCTATGCCACGGGCCTGGAGGGGATCGTCTACTGCTACACGCAGGAATCGGCGGACGCGTACACCCTCAGGGCCCGCGTGCCCGTCCGGGCGCACGCCGGCTCGTCCCTGCTCATCCCCGGATTGAACCGGTTCATCGTGGCCGTGGCGGAACACGGCGCCGATTGCCCCGAACTGTGGGTCTACGCGACGCTGCCGTGAAACGAGCCTGCACGGCCCTGCTGGTTTTCCTCCTCCTCGCCAGGCCGGGCGCCGGCGCGGATCTGGCCGCGTTCCCCGCGTATGTGCCCGGGGCGGCCGTCACCGGGACGATCACCAGCTGGGGGCACGTCTTCATGAAGCCGGTCATGCGCCGCTGGGAGGAGGGATTCAGGCGGTATCACCCCGGCGTGCGTTTCAGCGACAACCTGGTCAGCAGCGCCGCCGCCACCGGCGCGCTCTTCACCCGCACCGCGGATCTGGGCCTGGTCGGGCGGGAGATCCGCCCGATGGAGGTGGCGGGCTATGCGCGGGTCATGGGCTGCAAACCTTTTGGCGTCCAGGTCATGACCGGGGCCTACGCCAACGCCGACAAGAGCGTGGCCCTGGGCGTGTTTGTGCACCGGAGCAATCCCCTGTCCCGGCTGACCTTCGCCCAGCTCGACGCGATCTTCGGGGCGGAGCACCTGCGGGGCCAGCCCGGGAACATCCGCGCCTGGGGCCAGCTGGGGCTTCGGGGTGAGTGGCGGGACCGGCCGATTCAGATCTATCAGGGCCTGCTGGATGCCGCGCCTGCATTTTACTTCTCCAAAGAGGTGATGAAGGGCAGCCTGTTGTGGAACGAGCGGACCCGGCTGTTTGACGACCTCGACCTGCCGGGCGGCAAGACCCGGACCGCCGGACAGCAGATCGTCGATGCCCTGGCCGCGGACCGGTTTGGCATCGCGCTCGCCGGCGTGGGCACGGTCAATGCGGAGGTGAAACTCCTCGGTCTTGCGCGGACGGGATCCGGGCCCTGGGTGGCGCCCTCCCTCGTGACGATTGGCGACCGCTCTTATCCCCTGGCGCGGTCGGTGTGGATCTACCTCAACCGGGCGCCCGGCGCGGCCCTCGAGCCCAAGGTCAGGGAATTTCTGCGCTACATCCTGAGCCGCGAGGGCCAGCAGGACGTGGCCGATGAAGGCGAATACCTGCCCCTGACGCCGGCGCTGGCGCAGGAGCAGCGGTCCCGGTTGGATTGAAGGGCTACCTGATCCGCACGGTCACGATCTGCTTCGCCTTGAGCGTCACCGGCAGCTTTCCGGCGGCGGTGGTGCCCAGCTTCCCGATCGCGCGGCTCTCGAAGTCGACCTGGTCGGCCTCGCCTCCGCGTTGGCCAGGACCGGCCAGGGCGCCGGCGTCCAGGGTCACCGCCGCGGGTTCCAGACCGGGGTTGAACATCCGCACCTCCACGCCGGCGCCGGCCGAGTTGCCGGTCCGCCGCGCGCTGGTCACCACGGCCGGTCCCTCGATCCGCAGGTAGCTGGCCGCCGGGGGCAGGGACTTTTCGCCGCGAAAGATCTCGATGTCTTCCCGGCGCAGCTGGACCACCCGCAGCCCGGCCGAAAGCCGCTGGCCCAGCTCGCAAAGCTGGGTGCGGTCGGGCGCGCCGGAGAGCGGCACGAGGAGGTAGCGAAACGCCAGGGGGCCGCGCATCTGCCCGTCGGGTTCACCCCCGGTGAAGATCGTGCGCCGGGTGCCGCGGAACAGGGTCAGGGCGATGGGCCGCTCGCCGAGGTCCTGGACCGCGGTCTCCAGCAGGCCGTCCGCCACCACCGCGAGGCCGCCGGTGGCGTCGTGCACGGCCGTCCAGCTCTGCTGGGGCTTGGTCTCGACCTCCAGCTCCCGGTATTCATGATTGTCCGGCCGCAGGGCGATGGGCCGCTCGACCACGTCGAAGGCCGCGTCGGCCAGATAGGTGTCCGTCCGGGCGCCGGACGGGAAGAGCACCCGCAGGCGGTGGTCATCCGCGATATTGTCCACCCGGGTCTCGATCTCCAGATGCGGCTGGCCCGGGCGCAGACTGATGCGGGTGTCGATCTCCAGGTCCACCCGCCGCTCGGAGCGCGTCATGCGGTCGAAGCGGAATTCCTCCGGGATGCGCAGCGGGATCCGGATCCGGAAGGTCGTGAGCATGGGCCCGTTGTGCACCAGCGCCACGTCCGCCCGGCACGCGCTCGAAACGTAAATCTCGTCGTTGGCCGCGATCCCATGGTACCAACCGTCGCCGATGTCGGCGCGATCCTCGAAGGTGAGCTGGCGGGGATAGACCCGACCGGTCCGCCGGTCCTGCACGGTCAGCGTGCCGTTGGGCTCGATCCGGACCTCGAGGTGCTCGTTGGCCATCGACCGCTCGCTGGTCGCCAGCCCCGGCACCTCCGGGTGGCGGGTGTTGGTCACGTGCCGGGTCCCCCGCACGGTGAGGGTCGTGTACCCGGCGGCCGGCACGTCGAGGGGCAGCGCCACCCGAATGTGGTGGCTCAACACGCCCTCGGGCCACTTGGCCTCGCGGACGCGCTGGCGGGGCTGGTTCATCGCCTGGCCCAGACGCTGATACGGAATCTCCGCCCCGTCCGCGGCGAACACGCGGAAGGCCGGCTTGGGCTCGAAGCCGAAGAACTCATTGAACGCGAGCCAGTCAGTCGGCAGCTCGAGGGAAATCTCCGCAATCCCCGCGAAGTCGCGGGGCAGGGGATTGAAAACGGCGACCCGCAATTCGCGCCCGCCCAGCTCTCCGGCCACGCTGGCGGCGATCCGGCTGGTCGCTTCGGTGGCGAGCCGTTCGGCGATCACCCGGCACTGGTCGAAACGATACATCATGTCCCGGTGCACCTGGTCGATGCTGCAGCCGTCGATCGAGTCGTGGGCGTGATTCTGCAGCAGCCACTTCCAGGCCAGGTTGAGGAAGCCCAGGGGGTACTCCAGCCCGATCGCGGCGCGGGCGAAGGCGCTGAACGGTTCCGCCCACTGGCAGAGCAGCGTCTGGCACCGGCTATTGGCCTGCTTGAGCCGCACGCGGCTGGCGAGGACCCCGGGGATGACCCATTGCCCGCAGGCGTCGAAAGGATCCGCGCCCTCCGCCGGATAGCGCCGCCCGGGGGTGCGCAGTTCGCCCTCCAGGGTCGTGGTGATCCGGTCGCGCTGGGCGACGAGCGCGCGCAGATGCTGGTCCAACCCGGTGTGAGCGACCTTGAAGCGCGGGTGGTCGGCGAGAATGCCGAGGATCAGGGCGTACTGCCGGGGATTCCACTCCTGATGGTCCCCGCCCTCGAGCAGGAGGATCGGGTCGATCGCGGTGGCCGCGGCCTCCTGGTCCAGGTACTTTTCCAGGCGCGCGCGAAACACCCCGGGCTCGTCCGCCGCATTCGCGTCGTACTCATGCCGGCGCCCGACCTGATGCCCATACGTCCCGTAGCCCTGCGCGCCGAACTTGTGGCAGGGCAGCTCGGTGCCGTCCGCGCCGCGCCAGATGAAATTCCGCTGCTCAATGTTGTCGATGCCGCGCCAGATGAAGGCGCCGGTGATCCCGCTGCCGGCGAGGATCTGCGGCAGCTGGCTGGTGTGGCCGAACATGTCGGGGACGTAGCCCGCGTTGGACGGCTTCGCGCCCCAGGACCGCGCCATGTCCCGCCCGAGGCGGAGGTTGCGGACCAGCGCCTCGCCCGAGACGGTGAACTCGTCGGGCATGGTGTACCATGGGCCGACCTGCAGCCGTCCGGCCCGCATCAACTGCTCGACGTGTGCGCGCTGGTCGGGACGGATCTCGAGGTAGTCCTCCACCAGGATCGTCTGGCCGTCGGTGTGGAACGGGCCCCGGATCCGGCCGTCCTCCATCGCCGCGATGGTGCGGTCGAGGAGCCGGACCATGGCGTAGCGGATGTCCTGGAAGCTCTCGCGCCACTCGCGATCCCAGTGGGTGCTCAGGACCAGTTGCACGGTGCGTTTTTTCATGGTTCAAATCACCCGGTCGTTGCCCCCGTCGACGGGGACCTGGGCCGCGGTCGTCTTGGCGAAGAGCGGGCCGCACATCGCGGCGGCCAGCTCCGCGACGTCGCGGCTGAAAATCTCGACCTTGAGCACGTTGTTCGTCTTGTACGCCGCGACGCTGAGGCCGTAGTGCCGGGCGCGCGCCTCGAGGATCTCGGGGGTCCAAAGCGCCGTGTCGAAGACCATGTTGGGGTGCAGCGAATTGATCCGGATGCGATCCTTGCCCCATTCCAACGCCGCCACGCGGGCGAGCTGGTTCACCGCGGCCTTCGAGGCCGAGTAGGCCGCGGCCCCCGGCCCGGGCGCGGGCACGTTCTTCGAGCCGATCACGACCACGCGCCCGCCCTGCGGGGAAAGCTTGAGCAGGGGGTGGCACTCGCGCAGCAGCAGGAAATTGGCGTCGAGGTTCACGGCCATGACCTTCCGCCACAGCTCGGTCGTCATCCCGGCGATGTCGCAGCCCTTGGGAAAGATCCCGGCGTTGAGGACCAGCATGTCGAGTCCGCCGAAGGCCCGCACCGCGCCGTCCAGCGCGGCGGTGACCTCCGCTTCCCGGGTCAGGTCGCAGACGATCCCGTGAAAATCGGGCCGCGCGTACCGCCGGGTGATGCCGGGGTCGATGTCCAGGCCCACCACCGCCGCGCCCCGCTGGAGCAGGGACTCGACGCAGGCCCGGCCGATGCCGGAGGCGGCCCCGGTGACGAGCGCCACCTCCCCGGTGAAGGGCGGCGGCGCGCCGCCCGCCTTGAGCTTGGCCTGCTCGAGATCCCAGTACTCGACCTCAAAGATGTCGGGGGCGGGCAGCGCCCGCCAGCCGCCCAGCGCGGTGGCGCGCAGGATGATGTCGATGGTATGCTGGTAGATGTCGCGCGCGATCGCGGCGTCCCGGGCGGTGCGCCCGACGGTGGCGAGGCCGAACTCCGGGTCGAGGATCACCCGCGGCGCCGGGTCGAGCATGGTCGGCCGGGCGGGCGGCGCGGCCGCCAGCGGCTGGAAATATATTGCGTAGGCGGCGCCGTACGCGGCGACGTCCCGCCCCAGCATGGGCACGCGCTTCGTGCGGATGACGTGGTCGGGGGTGGCGGGGCCCTGCTGGGAGATGACCCCGATGTCGGGCCGCCGCGCGAAGGCGAGGCCCGCGGGCGACGGATCCATGGACAGGATCGCCGGCGCGCCCAGCGCCAGGGAAATCGACCGCCGCAGCTCGGAAATTTGAACAGGAAGACCGGGAAGATCGGGAAGTTTGGCGCGATCGGACTCTTCCCGACCTTCCCGATCTTCCTGTTCAAACCGGTTGGGGGCGGAGATCACGTCCCACGCGCCTTGTTTTTTGAGATAATCCTCGGCGAGCGTGACCAGCTCGATCATCCGCTCGTACGCCGCGCGCGCGGTGTCGCCGAAGGTGAACAGCCCGTGGTGCATCAGGACCATGCCGACGGTGGCCGGTCCCGCCTGCGGCGGGTAAAGCTCGGCGCACCGGCGCGCGAGCTTGAAGCCGGGCATGACGTACGGAATCACCACCACGCGGTCGCCGTAGATCTCGCGGATGCGGTCCTCGCCCCCGGCGGTGTTCATGACGGCGATCAGCGCGTCGGCATGGGTATGGTCCACGTATTTGGCGGGCAGGATGGCGTGGAGGATCGCCTCCACCGACGGCATGGGCGCGGCCGCGTTGGTCAGGTTGCTCTTGAGCTCCCGGGCCATCTGGAGGTCGGCCAGCGTCTGGAGCCGCGCCAGGCGCAGGAGATGGCTCATCCGGCAGGGGGAGAAGCCCGCCGCCTGGATCGTCTCGAGGTCCCAGCCGCTGCCCTTGACGTAGAGGATGTCCTCCTCGTCGCCCACGATGTTCCTTTCCCGCACCTTGACGGAGGTGTTGCCTCCGCCATGGAGCACGAGCGAGGGGTCCCGGCCGAGCAGGCGCGAGGTGTAAACCCGCTGCCCGAGTTCGCCGGGATACTGGCCGGCCTCGGCGTCGCTCCAGAGGCTCTTCATGCGCCGTCCTCGACGATCTTCGTCGCGCGCCCGATGGAGCGGTCGGTGAAGAGGTCCTTGTCGTCGGTGCTGCGGGTGGAAAACTCGGAGACGACCGTGCCCTGGTCGCCCGCCTGGAACCAGTGCCAGGTGTGCGGCATGATCGTGTACTGGTCGCCGGGGTTGAGCTCGATCTCATGCCAGACGGTGTAGGTGCTCTCGCGGCCGGGCGGCGGCCGGCACGCCGGATGGGCCGCCGGGTCGCCCTCGACATAGAGGAACACCCTGCCCCAGCGGCAGCGGAAGGTCTCCTCCTTGCCCAGCACGCCGCCGACGGTGGGATGGATGTGCTGCGGGCAGGTCTGCCGGGGCCACATCGCGAGCTCCTTGGCGCAGCAGCGCTCGGTGTTGACGTAGACCAGCACGCCGAGGCCGGTCACCTCGAAATCGCTGAGCCCGAAGTCGGCGATCTCGATTCTCTCGTGTTCCGCGGCGGTGATGACGAGCCCGGCCTTCTGAAGCAGGCCATAGGCCTGATCCTGGCGTCTTTTCAGTTCAGCTTTGGTTATCATAGGGGTTTTGGGGGTTCGATCGTGGCACGGGCATCCGGCCCGTGTTCGTGGATGACATGGGCTGGAAGCCCATGCTCCAAATGGTGCAGCCTCCGTACTGCCGCGACAATCTTCTTGGCGTCCGGGCGGTATTCATTCTCCAGGATCGGACTGAAGGGCACGGGAACGTCCGCCGACGCCACCCGCGCCACCGGCGCCTTGAGGCTCGTACCGAACCGCTCGGCGATCCCGGCGGCGAGCTCGGCGCTGACGCCGCCGGTCTTCGGGCCTTCCTCGACGATCACCACCTTCCCCGTCTTGCGCACCGAGGCGCCGATGGTTTCGTAATCGAAGGGCGACAGGCTCCGCACGTCGATCACCTCGGCGTCAATCCCTTCGCCGGCGAGGGTGGTGGCCGCGGCCAAGGCATGATGCGCCATCAGCAGCCAGCCCAGGATGGTGACGTCCTTTCCTTCCCGGCGAACGGCCGCCTGGTCCAGCGGCACCGTGTAGTCGCCCTCCGGGATCTCGCTGGTCGCGTCCACCGCCCCCGGCTCGGCCCGCGCCCCCTTGGAGCCGTAGAGCAGCTTGTGCTCGAAGATCATCACCGGGTTGTCGTCCCGCACCGCCGCCTTGAGGATGCCCTTGGCGTCGTACGCGGTCGAGACCGCGACCACCTTCAGGCCCGGCACGCCCGTGAAGTACCGTTCCATGCTTTGCGCGTGCTGCGAGCCACGCCCCGTCGCCCCGATCGGGGCGCGCATGACCATCGGCACCTTGACGGTGCCCCCGGACATGTAGCGCATTTTGGCCGCGTTGTTGATCAGCTGGTCGCTGGCGAGAAACAGGAAATCCCCGTACTGCATGTCGGCGATCGGCCGCATCCCCATCATCGCGGCGCCGATCGCGATGCCGGTGAAGCCGAGCTCGGCGATCGGGGTATCGATGATCCGGCCGGGGAATTTCTCCGCCAGCCCGAGCGTGACGGTGAACGCCCCGCCCCAGCCGCCGGGGACGCCAATGTCCTCGCCGAGGCAGAACACGCGCGGGTCGCGCGTCATTTCCTCCGCGATGCCGTCGCGCAGTGCCTCCGCTATGCCTTGTCGTTTCATAAGGGTGATTGCTACTTGGCAGAATAACAGACCGGTGAGCCGATGGGATCGGCGAAATCGTGGAGATAGCCCGCCTCCTGCCAGGTGGTGCCCGGCCGGAGGCCGGACTTTTCGGTGCGCAGGTGGACGGCGAAGCTCACGCGCGGCCCCGGCCCCTGGTTCGGCCCGCTGCCGTGCACCGTCAGGCGATGATGAAAGCTGACCCCGCCCGGGGGCAGCACTCCGGCCACCTCCTCCCACGCGCTCCCGCCCTGCTTTTCCTGGATGCGCTGCTTGAGCGCGTCGAGATTGCCGCCGAAGAAGTCGCCGGCTTTGAGCAGGCCCCAATGGTTCGAGCCCCGGACGAACCGCATGGGTCCGGCCGCCGCGGTCACATCGCTGATCGCCACCCAGGCGGTGAGCAACTCCCCCTCCAGGGCGGCGTCCCAGTATTCCTGGTCCTGGTGCCAGCCGACATTGGCATGGCCCGAGGTGTCCCCGGCCGTGGGCTTGATCAGCAGCTGGGTGGCGAAGACCTGCACGAACCGGGCGCCGGTCAGCGCCGCGGCCCAGCGCCCGATCGCCGGATGGCTCACCAGCTCGAGGATCGTGCGGTCGGACCGGTGCGCGTCGTCGATCTTCACCAGCGAGCGGGGCGGTTCCTTCCGCCCCGCGGGATGGCCGATCGGGGGAATGCCGGTTTCGTATTCCCCGGCATAGACCGCGTCGATCCGCGGGCGCACCCGCGCCAGCAGCTCCCCGGGGATGACCGAGGAAGCCAGGTAAAAACCGTCTTGTTCGAATTGCTGTTGTGGGGTCATGGGGGGAATGGGCGCTGGATCGACGTGGCATGGGCTTCCAGCCCATGTCTCTTAGACACGGGCTGGAAGCCCGTGCCACGTATTTCAGCGTGGGGATTTAGGCATACACGTCGGTGGTTAGGTCGGTCAGGGTGGGTTGCGGCGCCGTTTTGGCTTTCACGACCGCCTCTTCGATCTCCTTTTCAATCCGGGTCCTGATCGCCGCGAGGTCGTCAGGTTTGACGTCGCTTCTTTCCAGCAGCCTGGTCGCCAGGCGCTCGATCGGATCCCGCGCGAACCACGCCTCCTTCTCGCTCTTGGCCTGATAGTGGCAGGCGTCGCGCCGCGAATGCCCGGTCCGCCGATAAGTCAGCAACTCCAGGAGCACCGGCCCTTTTCCCGCCCGGCACTCCGCCGCGGCCCGTTGGGCCGCCGCGTACACCGCGATCACGTCGTTGCCGTCGACCGTTTCGCCCCGAAACCCGTAGGACGCCGCGCGGTCGGACACCTGCGGGTTGCGCATCACCTTGTCGATGCGCGTGGAGGCGCCGTAGAGATTGTTCTCGCAGACGAAGACCACCGGGAGGTCCCAGATCGCGGCCATGTTGACGCCCTCGTGAAAGGCCCCTTCCGCGACCGCGCCGTCGCCAAAGAAGCAGGCGACCACCTGGTTCGTCCGCTGCAGCCTGAAGGCCAGCGCCATGCCGGCGGCGAGGGGGATGCCCCCCGCGACGATCGCGATCCCCGGCACCATCCCCTTGGCCATGTTGCCCATGTGCATGGAGCCGCCCTTGCCCTGGCAGCAGCCGGTGGAGGCCCCAAAGAGCTCGTCGAGCATTTCCTGCACCGTCAACCCCTTGGCCAGGGCGTGCCCGTGCCCGCGGAAGGTGGAGGTGATGAAGTCGTCCGGGGCCAGCGCGGCGCAGACCCCCGTGGCGGTGGCCTCCTGGCCCTGGCACTGGTGGATGGTCCCGGGCATGGTCCCCTCGAGGAAGAGGAATTTTACGCGCTCCTCGAACTCGCGAATGAGCACCAGCTTCTCGTACAGCCCCAGCAGGAAGGCGCGGTCGAGGGAGAGGACGGGATCGTCGGTGTTGGTTGTCATAGAATTCAATGCGGGAGCGAAATGCCTCTAATGCGTTTGGCTTAACGTGGCACGGGCATCCTGCCCGTGTGCGTTGCTAACATGGGCAAGATGCCCATGCCACTTTTGATCGGCCACCACGACCTGCCGCCACTTGGTCTTGATCCGGATGGTCGTGTAGATCGTGCGGGACGCCTTCACCGCCAGGAGGCTCAGCCGGCCGCCGCGGTAGGGCATCGCCTCCATCGCCACCCAGCCCCACTCCTTGGGCAGCACCGGATTGACCTCGAGCCCGTTGGCGTGCGGGCTCATCCCGAGCAGCCCCTCCCACGCCGCCCACAGGTAGGATCCGTGGATGAACGTGCTGCGCGGGGCGCCGCGCTGCACCAGGTCGTCCCCGTTGTAATATTCGGGAAATTCGCCCGGCGTCACATTCACCCGGTCGAAGTCTTCCCGGTCGGCCAGCCGGCGGGTGGCCCGCAGCGCCCGCACGACCAGGTCCGGCCGCCCGGCGTCCGCCGCGGCGCGCGCCGCCCACAGCGCCAGGTTGGGCCAGACGCCGCCCTGCAGGCCGTAGGTGTCCGGGTCGGCCTTCGGCTGGTAGCCGGCCTGCGCGGCGCTGACGGTGCGAATCCCGCCCGCCCCCGTGGGGGAGCCCTGCCAGAACCGTTCACCGAACAGTTCGTCGAGGATCGCGCGCGCGGTCCGCCGGGAGGCTGCGCCGAACAGCGCCGGGAAAAGCAGGTCGCCGGTCATGGCGTCCACCCGCCGGCCGTCGGGGTCGATGTTCAGCAGGTAGAAGGGATTGTGCGGCGTGTCCGACCGCAGATGGAGCTCGATCGCCGCCTGGAGGGCCTGCGCCGCCGCCTCCAGCCGGGCCGCATTCGGGCGGTCCCCGGCGGCCTGCGCGAGCTCGGCGGTGACGGCGAGCGCGCGCCGGCACTCGGCGTTGATCTCGGTGACGGCCCCCGAGAGCTGGTAGTTCCGCGTGCAGTTGCGCCAGCCGCACAGCCCGCGCACGAAATGGTCCCGCGACCGGCACCACACCAGGCCCTCGGGGTTGCGCTGGGCCAGGATGTAGTCCGCCGAGCGCAGCAGGGCGGGGTAGGCGCCGGCGAGAAATCCGCGGTCGGCGGTCAGCGAGTAATACTGGTGCGCGGCGATCAACAGCAGCGGCGTGTTGTCGTTGATGTTCAGGCCGTAGTCGTCGCGGAAGAGCGGCTCGCTCGACGCGTGCAGGTACTCGACGAACTTGCCGTTCGGCTCGACGCCCGCGCGCAGCCAGAAGTCCAGCAGCCGCCGCGCCCAGGCTGGCGCGTGGTAGCTGGCGCCGGCGAGGAACCAGAAGGTGTCCCGGCCGACCAGGACGTCCGAGGGCGGATTGTTGCTGAAGCCGGCCCCCCCGCGGTACTCCTGGTAGTCCTTGAGCTGGTTGGCCTTCGCCCAATCCAGGCCGTCGTTGATGAAGGCGTCGGGCGTCCGGAGGCGGCAGGTCTCCAGGCGGCCCCGGATGGCCGCGGTCGTCTCCTCCTCGATCACCCGGAGCCGGCGCAGATGGGCGGCCGGGCTGCCGGCGTCGGGGGCGCACGCTTCCTGGACGGCGGCCAGGGGCACGTGGATGCCCCGGGTCCCGTAGGCGAAAGAGACGCCGTATTGCCGGCCGCGGTCCCAGGAGAACCGGGCGGCCAGCTCCACCTTGCCGTCCGTCGCAGTCGTGGCGGCGAAGGCCGCGAGCGGCCCGCTCGCCCAGATGACCCCCGCGGTCCCGTCGGGATAGGTGATCGCCAGGTGCCGGTGACCGTCCTGTTCCGCCTCGGCCACCCCGGTGCCCGGGGGCAGCACCGACCGCGAAGTCACGACCAATGCCTTGAAGGTGGCACGGGCTTCCAGCCCGGGAGTTCCGACGCTCACGGGCTGGAAGCCCGTGCCACGTTCCAAGACAAAATGGGCCGCGGTGAGCAGGTTGTTCTCGTACGGCAGGACGAACCGCTTATGCCCCGTCATCTTCCCGAGGCGCAGCGACGTCGCCTGGCCGAACGGCGAGAAGGTGGTCTCGACCGGCTCGAAGCGGTTCTCGCCGGCCGCCAGCCCGACCTGCCAGCCGAACAGATAGTAGTTCTGGCTGTACGCGTCGCGCATTCCCTGCCGCATCGACCCCGCTTCACCGAGCACGTCGGAATTCCCGTCCAGCGTGAGATAGACGGCGGAATTCCCGAACGAGTGCCCCCGCTTGAGGCGGGCGGCGGGGAAGGAGTAGGTGAGTGCCATGGCCGTGGCGGGATCGAGGTGGAGCGCGTTGCTTGTCGCGGCGGAGCGCAGCGGAGACGGATCCCCAACGCGCGGTTTGGGTATTGTCCGCCTCAGACCGCGGTCCCGGCCGATTCGCCGCCGCCGCGCGGCTTCGTCGGGTCGGCGTAGTGGTTGCCGGCGTGGTCCCGGCCGCGGGCCAGGTAAATCGGGAAATTCCACTTCTCGAAGGCGGGGTGGTTCTGCGGCGTGAACCTCACCTTGGTGGAGAAGTAGCGCACCGTGAGCACGGAGCGGAGGAGCGAACTGTTGTTCGGGTTGGAGCCGTGCATGATCTTGCATTCGTGGATCGAGGCCTCGTTGGCCTGGATGCCGATGTCGACCGCCTGGGACTCGTCCAGCTGGGCGGGCTTGATCTCGATCCCGAACACCTGGTCGTCCTTCACCGAATCGTACTCGGAGTAGCCTCCGCGGTGGGTGCCCGGGATGACCCGCAGGCAGCCGTTCTCGGGGATCGACGGCTCCAGCGCCAGGGTGACCGACGTCACCTCCATCGGCGTGAGCGCGCCCTTCCAGTAGGCCGAATCCTCGTGCCAGGGGACCCGTTTGCCCACGGCCGGCGGCTTGCGGAGCAGGTGACAGGCGAAGATGCCGATGTCCGGCCCAAGAATCGGCTCGACCAGGTCGAGCATCTCGTCGGCGGCGATCCATTGCCACAGCGCCGGGTCGGCCCAGTGCGGGCAGTCGATCAGCGCGGGGGTGCGGCCGTCCTTGGTCGCCTCGACGAACTTGGCCGCGCTCACCCGCCTGATCGCCTCGAACTTGTCGGGGGCGAAGACCGGGTGGTGCAGGATGAGATAGCCGTCCTGGTCATACTTTTTGGCCAGCTCGGGTGTGACGATGGGTTTCATGGTTTTTTGGGTTGGTGGTAAGGGACGGCAGCGGTTCAGGTCGCGATCACTCCGATCACCTGCCCGGCAAAAAGCGAGTCGCCGACCTGCGCCCGCTGGGCCTGCAGGACGCCGCTGGCGACCGACTCCACCTCCATGGTGGACTTGTCGGTCTCGACCTCCATCAGGACCTGGCCCCGCTTGACCGGCTGCCCCGGCTCGACGAGCCAGCGGAGAATTTTGATGGCCGAATCAGTCGTGGCCAGGTCCGGCATTTTGATTTCGATTTCCATATTAAAGGTGGAGCGTGTTATCGCTGACGCGCGGATTGGGCGTGGCACGGGCTTCCAGCCCGTGTCGGGGATGACATGGGCTGGAAGCCCATGCTACGTCGATTCGAATGCTCATAATTTGCCGATCTTCACCTCGAGCGGATGTTCGGCGATGAATTTCTCCGCCTCCTGCGCGCTGAACACCCCGTCGGTCGTCCCGACCGCGCGGGTCGCCGAGGCGCCGAGCGCGCTGCCATACCGCAGCGTCCGCGCCAGGTCCCACCCGCGCCGCAGGCCGGTCACGACCCCGGCGCTGAAAGCGTCCCCCGACCCCGACGGATCGACGACCTTCGCCGGATAGGCGCCGCACCGCCAGTATGCCCCGCCGCGCGCGGCCGTCGCCCCCGCCCTGCCCTGGGTGATGATCACGGTGTTGGCCCCCGCGGCGGCCAGCGCCTTCAGCTGGCTGGCGGCCCCGCTCTTTCCGGTGATCATCCGCGCCTCGTCGTGGTTCGGCAAAAAGTAATCGATCTCCGGCAGCAGGGTGCTCAGCTCTTCCCGGCCGTCCCAGTGGCGCGGGAGCACCACATCCACCACCGTCACGATTTTCCGCGCGCGGCAAAACCGCAGCAGATCCCGCAGCTCCGGCGCCCGGAACGCCGGCATCAGGAAAAGGCCGCCGAGATAGAAGACATCCAGGCTCTCCACCCACGCGCGCTTGATGTGCCCGACCGAGAAGGCCCCGTTGGCGCCGAAGACGTGGATGTACCGGCGGTCCTGGCCCGCCACCAGCAGGATCACCGTCTTGCTGGTGGGCGGTCCGGCGACGCGCGTGACTTGCCGGCAGCCGACGCCGTTTTTCTCCAGGCAGCCCTGCAGCACGTCGGCGGAGCCGTCGCGGCCGAGACAACCGGCCACCTCGACGGCCAGGCCCTGCTTGGCGAGGTCGATGGCCACGTTGGCGGCGCAGCCGCCCGCCTTGACCGGCATGCCGTCGATCGCCAGCAGCTCGCCCTCGCGGGGCAGCCCGCGCATCGGCCCGCAGAAGGTGTCCTCACAAAGAATGCCGGCGCAGCCGATCTTTTTACCCATGGATCATTTCCTCCAGCAGCACCCCAGCGCCTTGATTCGCTCCAGCACGGCATCGCGGACCGCGAGCCGGCCGGCGACCATCACGTCGGGGTCGCCGCCCATCCCGAGCAGCTCGTGGGGATTGGGCAGGTCGCGCTTCAGGGCCGATCGCACGGCCTGCAGGTACCGCTGCTTGAGGTAGGTGCCGTAGTTGACCTTGGTGACGCCCAAGGCGATCGCCTGCATCAGCGCGAGCGGCGAGATCCCGGTGCCCCCGTGCAGGACCAGCGGGACCGGGACCTTTTTGTGGATCTCCCGCAGGCGCTTGAGGTTCAGGCCCTGCTCGCCCTTCACCCGGATGTGGACGTTGCCCACGCTGACGGCCAGCAGGTCCACCTTGGTCTCCGCGACAAACCGCGCCGCCGCGTCGGGATCCGTCAGCGCGCCGCCGGCGGCGCCGCCGCCGGCGCTGCCGCACGGCAGCTCGCCGACCTCCGCCTCCACGCAGGCCCCGCATTGATGGGCCAGGGCGGTGAGTTCCCGGACCCGCCGCGTGTAGTCCTCGGGCGCCGCCGCGGCATCCGCGGGCATGACCAGGTTGAAACCCGCCATGGCCGCCCGCTCGACCCACTCGTCGTTGGGGCACTCATTGAAGATCAGCCCGCAGGGCACGTTGGCCGACCGGGCGGCCTCCTTCCCCAGCTCCGCATACCAGGACAGCCGTTCCTCGGCCCGGCGGCCGGCCCGGCTGAGGAACTCCCCGTTGAAACCGATGATGACGGGCGCGCAGACCGACTCCGCCGCGTCGATCGTGCCCTGGAGGGACTCCAGGTTCCAGCTCTCAAAATACCCCACGGCGTAGCCGCCCTTGCGGGCGTCGTCCATCAGCTGGCCGATGGGTTCAAGCGGCATGGTGGTAGTCCTTCCGCGCGGCCTCGGCCACGCACACCCGGACCCCCGCCCGGGCCAGCGCCGCCTGGTCCGCGCGGCGGACCTGGTCGTCGGTGACCACGGTGTGAATCTGGCCGATGTCGAGCACCTTGCTCAGGGCGCGCTGGCCGAACTTGGAGTGATCCACCAGCAGCACCAGCTCGACGCTCTGCGGCGCGATGATCTGCTTGATCCGGAAGGTGGGCAGCGACGACTCGAACGTCCCCTTGGCCGGAAGGAAGCCCTTGGTGCTGACGAACGCCGTGTCGACGAACAGCGTCTTGGCCCAGTCCTCGGCCTGCGGCCCGACGTAGCACAGGCTGTCGGGGTCATAGTGGCCGCCGATCCCGACAATCGTGTTGTCGCCGCTCTGGCCCAGCTCCATGCAGGCCAGGGCCGAGTGGGTGACGATGGTCAGGCCCTTGTGCCCGCGCGCCAGCGCCCA